>JAABUN010000688.1_pt1 | contig 83976 bp, 76 predicted proteins | sample 5559311 | NCBI WGS metagenome assembly JAABUN01 (sample SAMN10711877, study PRJNA513370) | rock metagenome | isolation source: Antarctica rocks | place: Antarctica: Victoria Land, Siegfried Peak sud
TAAGTTTGTGATAATTCACAATTAGTACAACTCCTTCATGGTAAGTGATAGCTTCTTTATAAATAATATCTTCTCTATACTCTTATCCACATCAAATATCCTTTTTAAATAATTTTAGACAGCTTCTAAGGAAAGTAAGGTAAATTTTTGAAATTATGAACATAAGGTTTTAGCATTCAGCAAACAATTGTTATGGAAGAATATATTTTTCTCATTGCTCCCATGAATCCCATAAATTCAGTTTCAGACAACTTCCATACATCCCATTCCCTGCGCATTATACAATCCCAAACCTGCACCTAATGCCAGTTCAATCATCCTTTCCGGCGCTGTTACTTCGAGACTAAATTTTGTATAGCCTCTTATTTTTGTTTCGGAATCTGTACCACCTTTTATTGTAATTAACCGCGATTGTGGTGGATGAGGAAACAGGCGTACACTCACAGAAACCTTTTGTCTTAAGTTTAGTAATGTATCTTCATCTGCATTGCATGTAGCAGCCAATTTTTCTATCCAGTTATGCAAAAGGCAATCTTCGAAGTCATCATCCTGGGGCGAACGGTAATCATAATGACCAAGATCATTTTTTCTGCCCACTACTAATGGTGACAACGGCTGCAATACTTGTTTTCCTATTTTATTATTATAAAGTTTTGGCAGACTTTCTACCTGACTTATGTGGAAAGTAGTCTTACTTTTCTGATCTGCTATTTGCAGGTATTGATTTAAAAACAATCCTTTTATAAAGTTTTCAGCGGCTTCAGGTAAATAAAAACAAACAATCAGTTCTGCTTCGCCTGTTTGCAACGCCATACGGTCACCGCTTTTTACAAATGGTGTTTTTATATCTGAAAAGGTAAATAGCTTAAATTTTTTATTTCCCGCTCCATAACCTTTATCGTGTAAAAAAGTGGCAAACTCAGCGTCTGCTGACTGAATAATTTTATAGATGGCAGAAGATAAAGGATACTGATAATTAAAAGGAAGTAAAGCTGGCTTATGTACGGTTTGCAGGGTTAGTTTCAGTCGCATTGATTTCCAGCTTAAAATTTTTATGCTATGAGAAAGATTATTTAATCTAAAAATGATTCTTCTGCAAGAATTAAAGAGTTTACTTCAGTTTAATCCTTTTTATCGTTCCTAAAACCTAAATTAGGAAATGGTAGCTAATTGCCAAAGAATTAATCAAAATTGGTGGTAACTTTTTTTGTAAAAAACGAAAAAAAAAATGCTAAAATATAGCAAACCTATTTTTAACTAACTGCAAATTTTTTAATTCCACCCCTTTTAAAAATTATGGCAGCTTCAAATGCGCAATCCTCTCGACTGCTTCTTTTGCTTTTTCTTCTTTAGTAACTTATTAGGTATATAATCGTTTGTCTGTTCTGGCTTAAGAAGTAGTTCTAATGCATTTATCCTTTCTATCCTTGTTTCCTGTTGATGGTTTTGTTCCTGAACTTGTTTATGCTCCTTCTGCAATACATCTGTACTTCCGTGTCCTACTCCATTTGTCTGTTCCTGACTTAGCTTTAATCCTTCCTGCTTGTGTTCCAGACTTAATTGTTCCAATATTCCCTTCGCACTATATTCCTTACCTAAGTCACTGCCGTTAAAGACACATTTAGTCCTAAAGTCAACATAGGTAATACCATAAATATTTCCCTGAGCATTCTGCCTTAGCACTACATTTATCCCTTCCCTGGCTAAAGCTTCTTTAAACTCATCTAATGTTAGCTTTTTTTTCGCCAGCGTCCATTTTATAGCAGTCTTTAGTTTTAGTTGATGCACATGCCTTAACGGTTCATTCTGTATAAATTTCTGTTCCAGGTACTTCAACGTTGGTTTACTGTAAAAAGCACTGGCTTTAATGGGTGTGCCTATTTTGTTGCCCTTATCATCAAGTGCTGTATATACCAACCCTCTTTTTTCAAACATTTTAGTATCTTCTTTTCCCCGGTCGGCCATTACATTATACAGCTTTAGTATTGCATTAAGTTCTGCTAAAGAGGTGTATTTATATTGGTCAACAACAACATCCAGTACATTTGTAATGGCTCTTTTGGTTTGTGTCTTACCATATTGTACTTTTTGTGCCCTTACCTTTAATGGGTTTTCCTGCGTTTGTTTTCTTCCTTCTGCCTGTGTCAAACCAAATTCCAGTTCAATGGATTTACGGGCTGCTTCAGACTGATTTCTTCCAATATTGTTCATGTCTATTTTACTACCGTCTTTTCTGATATTGGTACTTACTATATGCTATATGAATGTTGCTGATGGCCAGCATCCCTGTGCTGATATACCACGTATGGCTGCTTCTCAAAGCCGATGCCTTTCATATAAACTTCTGCAACCGAACACAGCTTTTCTTTGTTTAATTTGTCACTTTCATGGAAGTTTAAGGAGATGTGAACACTGTTAGCTTTTACCCTTTCGTTAAGCTCTGCCTGATGCTCTAACCTGTGCAGTTTATCATAGAAATTCAGGCACTCCACATCCTTGGGATAATTGACTGCGTGAATACATTCAGCCACTCCCTGCTGCACTTTCTTTTCATTGTAATTTAATGACCTTGAAAGACTTTGTGTTGACTTAATTCTGGCTACCATTTTTCTGCGAATTGATTGATACGATTTTTGATTTCATCTACCTTATTCATCAGAATTGTTTTCTCCAATTCATTCTTAATTATCCACTGCCTGAACTCCGTATTTTATCCAGAATATGCAGCTTATGAACTGCCTGGTTGAAGTTATTTCCTATAGCGCTTAGCTGGTTTCTTAGCTCAATCATCTCTGCCATAAAGTCATCGAGTGATTTGTTTCTGGTAAGCACTGTTACCTTTCCTGTTAGTAAAACTTTCCTCAGATAATCACTTAACTTTCGGCATGTTGTTGCTTTAAACCTTATGTTTAATTGCTGGTATTCTGCCGGTGTAAGCCGCAGCGTTATGAGTTTTGTCCTGCAAGGAAAAATGATGGTTGTTCATGTTGTTATTTTTTGATGTTATAATGAAAATCTTTATAATTATTTGTTCTTTAAATAGTTATGATTGCATCAAGTCTGCATCAGCCTTTGAAATCCCGCATCAACTCTATTTTTCTGATGGGGTGTTGATGCGACTTTTGATGCATATATCCTTCTGATTAAGAATAAGTTATAAGAACGGCATCAAAATCATCAAGATTATTAACGTTTAAAACCTCCTTTTTGCCAATCGTATAAAACCGGCCTTTGCTATTGAATTCATAGATGTTTCCATCTGTACCAAACCTGTATTGCAGATAGGTAAGTGAATTACTCTCCGGCTTTAAATTCCAGGTATTTTGGAGAACATTTCTGATTGCTCCGATATCATATCCTCTAAACCTGGTAAATAGAATAATTACGTGGTCTTATTGCTTCTGGTGAGGTAGGCCAGGATTTCCTGTTTACTGAAAAACACTCTTGACCCTACATGATGCTTCTTGTAATAACCGTGTTCTACATGGCTGTCAATGGTGGGCTTTGATACCTTCAGCAGCTTACAGACTTCATGCTTTTTGAGGTAAACATCATTGTCTTCTTTCTTAAGTGTGGAAAGTTCCTGCTTGATTGTTTGTTGAATGCACTCCCGGAGCTGTCCGTAAAAATGCTCTGGAGTATCACTGAATAAAATGGAGGCAGACATATTTTTGCTTTTAGAAAGCAAATTTGCTAATTAAATCAAGTGAAATAAAAGGAAGGTATACCCTAAAAGGTGGGTTAGGTATACCTTTTTTTTAATTTATAGCAGAAATAAATGTGAAATTTGATTTTTGAGACCTTTAAAAAGAGGAAATATTTTTAAGAACCTCTTCAGCAAATGCAGAAACATCTGCCCCGAAAATTGCAGAATTCTGGACGATTTGATTAAATAGAGGTTTTATTTGTCCCTTAGCGATATTATTATGTCTACCTGATAATATTGTCTTATAAGAATAGCCTCTCATGTCACTGTGGCAATGGGCTGGCCAGTGGTTACATTGGTGACCGTATAAGCTTTACGGAGAAAATTTAATTTTGTTGCAGGTTTTCTGCACAATCTTGTAATTCATATTGCCGGTTAAAAATAAAATGATAAGGGAAGTAGAAACTTTGAACAATAATTATCTTATAGAGATTAAAAAATATGCAGATGTAAATGATGTAAACAAAAGGGAAATATTAAGTATCGTTCCCTATTTTAATGCACTTAATAATTATGCTTATAGCATCCTTGTCTCTTTCAACAACCGCACCCCTAAAATAATTATTATTCTGCTGATTGTGGCATCGTGGCTGATTGGAGTATTAGCAGGATTTCTTAATGGTTTTAATATGCATCGTCATTTTCTTGTTCCGGTTATTTTTGTTTTTATCGTTTCAATGTGTATGCAGATAATACGCGACCTCGATAATCCTTTTAGCGGTTATATTCAACCTGGTTTCTCTGAGTTGGAATATCAGTACAATAGTTTAATAAAAAACAACCGGTAGCAGGATAGTAAAATTTCAAATATTTTTTTACTTTTAAAAAGTATATATTTCAAACACAACTAAACTTTTATATTATGGGATTGATCAGCGAATTTAAAGAATTTGCCGTTAAAGGCAACGTTGTTGATTTGGCAGTAGCCGTAGTTTTGGGTACAGCTTTCGGAAAGGTAATATCAGGCTTTACAGACGGCATTATTACACCGATTATTGCTTTGATATTGGGCAAGGTTAATGTTGCAGATATAAAATTAACCCTTGCAAGCACGGTATTTCCCATTGGCATTTTGCTTCAGGCTATCATTGATTTTGTCTTAATCGCTTTAGTATTATTTCTTATTGTTAGAAGAATGAATGCAATGAATAGAAAAAAAGAAGCGCAGGCCTCTCTCCCTCAAACCCCTAAATATACCGTTACTGAACAATTGCTTATGGACATAAAAGATAGCCTGAACAGGGATGGGTCTGTTAAGAAAACAGATGTTGGAGTATAACTAATACACTCAGATTTTCTTAATTTTCGCAAGGGTCATTCAATAAGTACTTTCCATCACTTCGATGTTTATCTGGTTTAGTACACCACACAATTAGAAAATGAAGCAGTTATAACGAAATGTTGTAGCTGCTTCATTTCTTTAGGGTCAAATTTCCATCTTCAGTTCAAGCCTTATTTCTCCTGATTGTATTATCTGCAAAAGGGCTTACGGTTTATAGTTGATAGTCCTTTTTTGTATGGAAACTTTTTAGTTAAGCATCTAAACTTTAAACACACATACTATGGATGCTAACAAAATTATGAACTCGGATTTCCTCGATATTCTTTTCGAGGGCAGAAACAAAGAGTACGGGGCTTATGAGCTTAGAAGAACTTACAGTCGCAGGATTATTATGGCGGTAAGCGTAATGGCAACAGTTTGTCTTTTAGCGTTTCTCAGCACTGTACTTGCTAAGGAAAATGATACAGATAAAAACAAAATATTTGTAGATGAAGTAAATTTAAAGGATATAAAAAAGGAGCCTGAAAAGAACCCCGAACCGCCTCCACCTCCGCCAAAACAAGAGATTCAAAAAGTAGAGATAACAAAATTCACCCCTCCTAAAATTGTGAAGGATGAAGATGTTGAAGAACCACCTCCGCCCGTAGAAAAACTGGATGAAACAAAAATTGGTACTATTAACCAGGAAGGTAAAAAAGATGATGGTTTTGTTGCCCCTCCTGTTGAGAAAGGCAGCGATGTTGTTGAACTCCCCAAACAAAAAGATGAAGATTATGAAAGAACGTTTATCAAGGTAGAGCAAGAAGCTAAATTTCCGGGTGGACCGGAAGCATGGAGAAGATACCTTGAAAGAAACCTGAATGCAAATGTTGCGGCAGAAGATGGCGCACCAACAGGTAGCTATATTGTAAAAGTTCAGTTCATTGTAGATAAAGAAGGTACGATTAGTAATGTACAGGCTATAGAAGTTCCGAAGGCTTGCCCCAGTTGCGGACCGGAAGCTGTAAAAATTATTAAGAAAGGTCCTAAATGGGAACCGGCAATTCAAAACGGAAAAAAAGTTATTTATCAGGCTATTCAATACGTAACATTCCAGGTAGCCCAAGAATAATTTGGACAATTAGCTTTATAAAAAATCCTCCCTTTTCGGGGAGGATTTTTTTGTTTCTTTTATAATACCATCTACTGTCAAGTCAAGTTGAAATTGTCGCATCGCGAAATGTCAAAAGTGAAACCTGAAATAGAGCTCCTCATTTGACATTTGACATTTGACGTTTCACGTTTGACATTACACTACAATGCCGTTGACTTATTTATTTTCTGCAAAAGCTGTTGCCAAAGCACATTGTATTAATTTCGCCCGACTTAACTTCTTAATCTCTTCCATAAATTCTAAACATACTATAATGACCAACCGATATGCTATTGGCCCAAACGAAGCAAAACAATTTGATACAACAGCCTTAAGAGAAAATTTTTTGTTGCAAAACCTGATGCAGCCAAACGAATGTAACCTTGTTTACACTCACTACGACAGAATGATTGTTGGTGGCGTTATGCCCGTCAACAACGCAATTGAATTACCAAAGGAAGCGGCTTTGCGTGCCGAATATTTTCTTGAGAGAAGAGAAATGGGAATTATAAATGTAGGCGGCGATGGAAAAGTGACAACCGAAAACGGTGAATACGAGTTAACAAAATTAGATTGTGTTTACATTGGTAAAGCAACTAAGCAGGTTTCTTTCTCAAGTAACAATTCAGGTGCGCCTGCTGTTTTTTATGTGCTTAGTTGTCCTGCCCACCACACTTATGAGGCCCGTAAGATGACCAAGGAAGAAGCAACCCCATCTAACCTGGGAAGCATAGACACTGCCAACGAAAGAACCATTTATAAATATATTCATAACGATGGAATTACCAGTTGCCAGTTGGTAATGGGTTTAACGGTTTTAAAGAATGGTTCTGTATGGAACACCATCCCATCGCACGTGCACGACCGCAGGATGGAAGCGTATTTTTATTTCGATGTAAAGGAAGGTCAGCGCGTAATTCATTTGATGGGTCATCCGAAGGAAACCCGACATCTTGTGGTAAATAATTATGAAGCTATTGTTTCTCCGCCCTGGTCTATTCATTCGGGTTGTGGTACGGCAAGTTATGCTTTCATCTGGGGCATGGCAGGCGAGAATAAAGATTATACTGATATGGATCCTGTAACATTGGAGGATCTTAAATAAAGCTCTTATTAATTAACAGGTAACGCTACTATCAAACATAAATTATCCTTGTAATGAGCAATTCACCCATTCGCACGGCGCTTTGTTCTTTTGGCATGTCGGGCAAAGTTTTTCATGCACCTTTTATTGAGGTAAATCCAGGTTTTGAACTGTATGCCGTTTGGGAAAGAAGCAGTAAGAATGCTTCAAAAAAATATCCTCACATAAAATCTTTTGATACTTATGAAGATATGCTTGCCGATGCTTCCATTGAACTGGTAATTGTGAATACACCAAACAGTACGCATTTTAATTATACGAAAATGGCTTTAGAAGCAGCTAAGCACGTAATTGTTGAAAAGCCTTTTGTTATTAATTCGCCTGAAGGAAAGATTTTGATTGAACTGGCAAAACAAAAAGATAAAAAAATATTTGTTTATCACAACAGAAGGTGGGACAGCGATTTTAAAACAGTAAAGAAAGTTGCAGACGAAAAGTTGCTGGGAGATATTGTTGAAGCCGAAATTCATTACGACCGTTTTAAAGAAGAGTTAAGCCCTAAAGTTCATAAAGAAATACCGGGGCCCGGAACAGGAGCATTATACGATTTAGGTTCGCACTTAATAGACCAGTCATTACAGCTTTTTGGATGGCCAAAAGCGGTATTTGCCGACATTGATATTGTAAGAAGCATTTCGAAAGTGGATGATTACTTTGAGTTGATATTATTTTATCCCGGTAAAAGAGTGCGGTTAAAGGCAAGCTATGTGGTAAGAGAAGCATTGCCATCATTTATATTACATGGTTTAAAAGGGTCGTTTATTAAAAGCAGAGCCGATGTTCAGGAGAATGACCTGCAGGCTGAAAAAATACCGGAAACTGAAGGCTGGGGCATAGAACCGGAAGCTGAAAAAGGTTTACTGCATACCCAAATAAACGGACAGGTAATAAGGCAAACTTTACCAACCGGAAATGGAAATTATATGCAATATTTTGACGGGGTATTTAATGCAATACGAAATAATGGCGCTGTACCTGTAACGGCAGAGGATGGTTTAAAAGTGGTTTTAATTATTGAAGCTGCCTTTGAAAGCTCACGGCAAAAAAAGGTAATTGACTTACCAGAGTCTGCCTGATTTGCTTTGGTGCTTTTTATTTTAGCACAACACTACATTTCCATTTAGTGCACACTATCGCGGCCACTTTTCGAAGTGCCGGAACTGCCCGATTTACCTGAGCTTCCCGCAGTGCCAGATCTGCCTGCAGTTGTGCTTCCTCCCGGGTTGCCTGATCTTGCATCCAGAGACGTATCTGCCCTTGACCCTCCTGATGTATCAGGCGTAGTACCACCGGGAGGCGTGTTTGTAGTGGTTCCTTCCGTATTGGCATTTCTTGCCGAATCGGTGTTGTTGTTAACACTGTCTTCAGGGTTAGTGCATGCAACAGTCAAAAATAAAAAGGCTGGCAATATTATCTTCTTCATATAATTGGGTTAATGGTTATGTTACAGCTATTTGGCAATGCAATCTTACGGCAATTAATTTTAATTCATACAGTTGTTCAAATATTTCTACAAGCTTTGCTTTATATTCTTTAGAAGCTGTCTAAAATTTTAAAGTAGAAGCTATTAATGCTTTTTTCTTTGTGCGCTTTGTGCCGGGGCTTAGTGTCCCTTTGTGCTCTTTTTTTTGGAACATTAAGAACTCAAAGAAACCACAAAGTACACTACGAATTGAATTAAAAAGTAAAGGTGGCGTGGTATTTTTCGGCGTTTTTTGCCCAACAGTTTTTAAAATTATTTGTTTCAGAAATTAGAAATTATAATCATGGCTACTTCATATATTAATAATCAAAAGTTACGGCAGCTATCTTTTTTTGTTTTCCTTGTTTTCATGTTTATCTTTTTGTTTTTGCAGATGTCTGCATTTCTGCCCGCCTTTTTAGGAGCCATTACTTTTTATATGATCTTAGGAAAAGCGATGGATTATTTAGTGCTTAAACGAAAATGGAAAAAAGGTTGGGCTGCCGCATTATTATTATTTGCCTCCTTTCTGGTTGTGCTTGTTCCCATTGGTTTTATGGTTAACATTCTTTCGAGTCGTATTGGCGAGGCTATTAAACATTCTGACAACATTATAAATTCATTTACTTCTTTTATTCGCGGGCTTGAACAACGTTTTCATGTTTCGCTAATGAAGGGCGACAATGCAAACAGCATTAGCGCTACCATTGCTAAAACACTTACAGGTATTTTAAGTGCAACGTTCAATTCGGTCACTTCCGTTCTTATCATGTATTTTATTTTGTATTTTATGCTGGTTGGTAAAAAAGAACTGGAGAAATGGCTGTGCGATTTTATACCGCTTAAAGAAGAAAATGTTTTGCAGGTAGGCCGGGAAATGAAAAGCCTTGTTATTTCGAACGCTATAGGAATACCGCTTGTTGCTGTTTTACAGGGTTTCGTTGCCCTGATCTGGTACTTTGTTATAGGTGTAGATGATGTGTGGTTTTGGTTCATCTTTACCTGCATTGCTTCTATGCTGCCTTTTGTGGGTGCAGCTTTAGCTTATGTGCCTTTAAGTATTGTATTGTTAGTTGCTCACAAAAACTGGCAGGGTATATCTATGCTTATTTATGGTTTTGGTGTTATTGGTACGGTTGATAATATTTTCAGATTTATCCTGCAGAAAAAAATGGGTAATGTTCATCCTCTCATAACCGTATTTGGTGTTATCATCGGTATTAAGCTGTTTGGTTTTATAGGTCTCATTTTCGGCCCTATACTCATTTCTATGTTTATATTGCTAGTTAAAATTTACATGAACGAATTTGTAGAGAGAAAAGAACCTGCTGATACTCAATTACAAGTGTAAAGACAACTGCTCATTTCGGTATTTGTTAACGCTTGTTACTAAAAAATTGTTTATTTTAGCTTCCCGGTATTTTTATAATACTCTTTTGCCATTGTTATGTACAAAGAAACATTGAGATTACGCACAGGCTTTTTAGCTGCACTTATGTTTGTTTGTGCTTATGCAAAAGCTGAAACAGGTAAAAGGGGTTTTACTGATGATAAAAACCGTCCTTCACTATTTTCAAATTCTTCTAATACGCCTGTAATAAAACGCCTTTCTGATTCTATTTATAATTTAATCGGGCTTAATAATTACGGGTTAGACAGGGAAGTATTCTTTAACGCTTATAAAGGATACCGTTACCTGCTTAACCAAAATGCATTAAGAAAGAAAAATTTACTAACCATTTGCGATTACAGCCAAAGCAGCAGAAGGAAAAGATTGTATGTAATTGATGTTATAAACAGTCGTCTTTTATTTAATACCTATGTCTCTCACGGTACCAACAGCGGAGCGGAATATGCAACAAGCTTCTCCAACCTTCCCAGCTCAAATAAAAGCAGTTTAGGCTTTTTGGTTACTGCCGAAACCTATGCAGGAATTGCTGGTTACAGCATGCGCTTAAATGGTATGGAAGCCGGTATTAATGACCTTGTAAGAAGCCGGGATATTGTTTTACACGGATCGAGATTTGTGAACGAGGCAATAATGAATGTAAGAGGAAGGATAGGTAACAGTTATGGTTGCCCTGCAGTGCCCTTAGGAATTCATGAAAGAATAATTGATGCTATAAAAGAAGGAAGCTGTTTTTATATTTATAATTCTGATACGTGGTATAAACATACCTCACAAATCTTAAATGCTAAATTTGATTTGGATCCTTCTGCTGCAACTGCAGAAAATACTTCCGTGCCTGCGCCTGCAATAGAACCAGTTGAAAATTCAACTGTAAGTTCTTCTGTTACTAATGTTCAGAATTAGTTCTATCTCACATTTATAACATCACATAATAATCCAGAAGGCAATAAACTGGCTGAGTATAGCTATCATAACTCCCATGTAAACATCCATAGGGTGATGATCGGACACTATTAGTCTTGACGTACAAACAAGCCCGGCAATAATGGTTGTTATTGATATTATCATTCCCATCGGGTTAGGAGTTAAGGTGCCAAGTAAGATCATAAAAGCAACTGCTCCGCCAACACCTAATGCGTGCAGGCTGATCTTAAAATAATTATTAGCCATTAAACCTGCACTTGAGGCAAGAAAAACTCCTAAAAAGAAAAAAACCATTGGCGGCGGTGTCCCTTCAATATTACGTGCTACCCAAAAAGCCCAGAAGAAATAAATATTAGAAGCTACAAACGGAATAATTCTTTCCTTTTGCGTGTTTAAATAAATTGACTCCGCAAATTTTAGCCGCCACAACAGAAAAACTGTTATAGCAGGAAAAAATACAGTAATTACAAAAACAGATAACAGCCTTAGAAACTTTTGTTTATCATCGTAAGCGGCAAACAAATAAGGATGAATGTAAATAAGATAAGCCGTTACATACACAGGGATGAATAACGGATGAAAAATGTATGAAACAATTTTTGCAATAACTCTTAAAACCTTTGGCTGAGGTATGGGATAAGTAATTGCATTATTAATGCCGTCTGTTTGCATGTAAATTATAATTGCTTGCGCAAGCGGGCTACGGGCAGGTTTAACTGTTCGCGATATTTGGCAACTGTTCTTCGCGCTATGTTATAACCTTTTTCCTGAAGCATATCGGTTAGTTGTTCGTCGCTTAATGGCTTACGTTTGTCTTCCGCTTCAATAAGGTTACTTAATATTTTTTTTACCTCGCGGGTACTTACTTCTTCACCACTATCAGTACTTAACGATTCGCTGAAGAAGAATTTAAGGCGGTAAGTTCCAAATTCGGTTTGTACAAATTTACTGTTGGCAACACGGCTAACCGTACTAATGTCAAGGCCGGTCATCTCAGCAATGTCTTTTAAGATCATCGGCTTTAAAGTGGTTTCATCGCCGGTAAGAAAAAACTCATGCTGGTAGTTCATTATGCTTTGCATAGTGCCAATCAAAGTTTGCTGACGTTGCTTTATCATATCAATGAACCACTTGGCTGAATCTATTTTTTGCTTGATAAAAAGAACCGCTTCTTTTTGCCGCTTATCTTTTTTGCTTCCTTTTTCGTAATCCTTAATCATATCGCGATAGCCTTCGCTTATTCTAAGGTCGGGGGCATTCTTGCTGTTTAGGGTTAGTTCAAGAACGCCGTTGTTGTTATAAATAAAAAAGTCGGGAACAACATAGCTTTCGGCTTTGTTCACCTCGCCTAAATTTCCACCAGGTTTAGGGTTAAGTTTAATGATCTGGTTAATAACGGCCTTCAATTGCTCATCTGTAAGCGAAAGGCCGCGTTGAATTTTTTCGTAATGCTTTTTTGTAAACTCGTCAAAGTATTTTTCCATCACCAACATAGCCAGTTCAACCTCCTTACCATCCTTCAATCTGCGTTGGAGCTGCAGTATAAGACATTCTTTCAGATCTCTTGCACATATACCGGGAGGATCGAACTGCTGTATTTTCTTAATCAGTCCTTCAATCTCCGTTTCTGTAACAACAATGTTTTGACGAAATGCAAGATCATCTGCAATAGAAGTAATTTCCCTTCTTAAATATCCGTCATCATCTATGCTTCCTACAATTTGCTCTGCAATTTTTTGGGTTCTGTCGTCCAGTTCCATCATACCTAACTGAGTAAGCAGCACTTCGTGAAAACTCGTTTCAACACGAACAGGAATTACCTTTCCTTCATCTATCTCGGGATAATTTTCATCCCGTAATTTATAATCGCCTACTTCATCATCTCCCTCCGATACATATTCGCTCAAATCAATATTATCATATTCATCAGTAGCTGCCTCTGCTTCGTATTCGTCGTCGGTTTCACTTTTAAATTCATCGGTCTCTTCAAATTCATCATGACCCTCCTCGCCTACTTCAAGCGCGGGGTTTTCTTCCAGTTCTTCTTTAATACGCTCTTCGAGGTTGGCAGTAGGAACCTGCAGCAACTTCATCAACTGAATTTGCTGAGGTGATAATTTTTGTAATAGCTTTTGCTGTAATGATTGACTTAATGACATTTTTCACTCTCCATCTAAAAAGTGCGAAAATCGCAAATAAGATGTTTTAATTTTCCCAAAACTTATGCAAAAGGCTTAACAGGAAGCTTTGTGCATTTTGCTGTAAATTTACATACAAAAGGCTGCACGATGTTGCGTTCAATAATTTGTTTATTAATTAATTTATTTGTATGTGCTGCCGCTTTTTGCCAGGAAAGTTTGCAACTTATTAAACAGGAAAAAAATGTTCCTGTTATTGAAACGCATGATACAGCATTTGCAAGCCAATTGATTTTAGCAAATACACACACGGCAACACAACTATTAAAAACTCCGATAAAAATCTTATCTAAAGAAAGTTACTATAATTCAATTGGCTTCTTTTGTAAGAAGGAACTGCAATTGGAAAAAGCAACTAAGCTCCCTTTAAAAATAAGGCTGGGAAGTGTGGGTTATACAGATAAAATGGAAGGTAAGGGGGGCAATTATTTATACCCCGTTAAAATGAATAATCAATAATCATTGATTAAGCGGGCAACTTTTTGATGTGCTAAAACCCTTTTTATAACCGCAACTATTTTTTCACCCTTTTCTTTTATCTGCTCTTCCGTCCACGTTAAACTTATGGAAGTAGAGATGCAACGGCTCATAACAGCATCGCTTGCAGGAAAAGATTGGGCAGCATACAATCTTATCCTTTCAAGAACAGCCCCATTTTGACGGTTTAAAAAGTCGCCATTCTTAAGATGATCCCACTTGCTTATGTAGTGCCAGTTGTTATTGTACCAATAAAAATTACCTGCTAAAATGCCTTGCGATTTCATTTCATCAACCACTGCTTTGGTAATTTCTTCCGTAGGTAAAAACCAGCTTAAGAAAGTACAGCTATCACCTTCGGGATCGGGAATGGAACGAAAAGATATTTCAGGAACCTTTGCCAGTATTTGCTTTAGCTGCACATGGTTTTTCTTTTGAATACTTAAAAACTGATGCAGCTTTCTTATTTGGGCAAGGCCAACAGCAGCATGTAACTCGCTTATTCTATAATTATAACCAATAAAAGGATGCAGGTCTCCACCGCGGTCTGCTCCTCCTTTATGGTCGTGTCCATGATCGGTGTATCCGTCACATTTTATATATACATCTTCCCGGTTTGTCATTACAACACCGCCTTCTCCGCAAGTAATTGTTTTTACGAAATCAAAACTAAAGGTTCCGGCATCGCCAATCGTACCAACCATTTTACCATGATAACTTGCGCCAATGCTTTGGCAGGCATCCTCTAGTAATATAAGATTGTGCTGTTCGCAAATGTCTTTTAAAGCATCCATATCTGCCATGCTGCCACACATGTGAACAGGCATTATACATTTTGTTTTTGGCGTAATAGCAGCTTTTACTGCTTTGGGATTTAGTGTCAGCGTTTCATCAATATCAACCATTACCGGTATGGCGCCTACACTTATAACCGCTTCAAAACTGGCAACAAAAGTAAACGTAGGCATTATCACCTCATCGCCTGCACCAATACCTAAAGCAGCCATGGCTGTAGTTAAGGCAGCAGTACCACTGCTGGTAAGCTGCGCATATTTGCTGCCGCAAGTTTTACATATTTGCTGCTCAAGCTCTTTTGCTTTCCAGGTGCCCTTTCGTGCACCATCAAATCCATAACGCATTAAAATCCCTGTTTCTAAAACGTCGTTTACTTCTTTGCGCTCTTCGTCGCCCCAAAATTCAAAGCCTGGCATATTGTATAAGTTGAGTGGTTTATAAAATTGGAGGTAAAGGTAGAACTTTTGGTAGAGCTAATTATTTTGATCCCCTTGAAGACGCGACTGAAAATGCCTTGAGTGATCCTTTAAATAAATTACAAAAAACTCAATAAAATGAAGTATCTGTGGGCGAAATTAATAAAAGAGGCTTGCGATTTGCAAGCCTCTTTTATTAATAACGGGGAATTTAATGGCTTCTATTGAACCACTGTTTTTGTTTTATATACTTTTTTAGGAGTAGGGTCTTGCTTGTCTTTATGTCTGCCATGTAAGTAACCTGCCCCTGCTCCAATAGCGCCGCCGATTATCGCACCTTTACTCTTATCTTTACTTATAACTGCACCGGTTGCTGCTCCTGCGCCGGCTCCGATGAGCGCTCCTTTCTTTTTGTGGCTCATTCCTGTTCTTGTTTTTTGTTTCAATTCTGTTTGAGCCTTCGAATAATCGGGGGAAACTACAGTTAAAGCGAAAGCTAAACTTAACGCACCAACTAACTTTTTCATAAGTATGTATTTAAATTTTAAAATGAACAACTGAATATAAGATTGATGGTTTCAGCAGTTCTTAAAAATGCAGGGCAACTACTGAATAAGAAAAACCATGCCAATTTTTACCATGTATCAATAGCAGAGATGCGTGATTAGTTTACATGCTATTTTCAACGCTTCTCTGTTGTTGTATAAATAAAGCAGTTTGTATTCCCAACTTATGAATACTACCTATTCCTTATTAAAATAAACCATATTAGCCTGTGCGGTGCAGGTAACCATTAATTCGTTAATACATACATGGGGCGGAAGGGTTGCACAATACCAGGTAATATCAGCAATGTCTTCGGCATGTAATGGAGTGTATCCTTTATAAATTTGCTTTGCCTTGTCTTCATCGCCTTTAAAACGTACAATAGAAAATTCGGTGTCAGCAGCACCGGGATGAATGGCAGTAACTTTTATTTTATGCTGCAGCAGATCAATGCGTAAAGATTTACTTATGGCATCAACAGCAAATTTGCTTGCACAGTACACGTTGCCTTTTTCATATACCTCTTTGCCTGCACCAGAACCAATATTGATGATGTGCCCATGATTTCGCGAAGTCATATATGGAACAATAGCTTTTGTTACATACAACAACCCTTTTACGTTGGTATCAATCATCGTGTCCCAATCTTCAATGTTTCCTTCGTCAAAATTATCGCGGCCTAAAGCAAGGCCGGCGTTGTTTACAAGAACATCCACATCTTTCCATTCTTTAGGCAGGTTCCGCAGGTTTTGAAATACTTCATCTTTTTTTTGCACATCAAAAACAAGACTTAAAACTCTTATCTGAAATTTTTCGCGCAGCTCATCTGCAAACGCATGCAGCCTGTCAGCTCTGCGTCCGGTGATAATACAATTCCATTTTTCTGCTGCAAATTTTTCTGCTATCGCCTTTCCAAAACCTGATGTTGCCCCGGTTATCAGTATGATCTTTTCCATAGCGGCGAAGGTAAGGAGAAGAAAGAATTCAGGAGATAGGAGTAAGAATATAGAAGTTAGAAGACAGGAGATAGAAGTTGGGAGTTAGCGTTTCTTTCTTTTTAAATGCTAACTTAATATATCTTCTCTTTAGCAAGTGAGAATAAGTTTGACGATGGTTTTCCTCTTTTAACTCCTAAATTCTGTCTCCTAAATTCTATCTCCTATCTCCTGCCTTCTACCTAATCAACACCACTGTTCCTTTTTTGGTAATTGTATTGCCAAGATAATCTATAGCGGCAGTCATAAAAACAAAGGTTCCTGTAGCCTGTTGTTTTCCTGCAATGGTGCCGTCCCAGCCCTCGCCTAACTGACTTGTGCTATAAACAAGCGCTCCCCACCTGTTATAAACCCTAAAATACTCCATTGATTTTATGCCAACAGGAATGGGTCTCAACAAATCATTTTTCCCGTCGCCGTTGGGTGTAAAAGCAGTGGGAACCAAAATATCTGGTCCCGTTTTAAATATGCGCACTTTTATATCATCTTCGGCGAAACAGCCATCGGCAACAGTTACCCGTACACGGTAAGTAATCGAATCAACCGAAGGGCCTAATGTTACAACCGGGTTAGGAATATTCGGATCACTAATTCCTGTAGCTGGAGTCCATAGATAACTTATTCCTCCCGTGGCATTCAGCTGCAATGGCTGGTTGGCAACTATAATAGTGTCGTTACCTGCAAATGCCTTTACCTGCGGAGTCACATTTACCACTACAGTATCAATAAAGGGTTTAGGGCAACCAAGCGTATCAAATACTGTAAGCAGGTACGAAGTTGTAGCTCTTGGCGCTGCAACCGGACTTAATGTATTTGCATTTTGTAACGAATTAAGAGGGCTCCATGTAAACCTTGAGCCCACTATCGTTGCCTGTAATTGTGTTTGTGCTCCAAAACAAATACTTGCATCGGGTCCGGCATTGGCTTGGGGGTATGGAGTAACTTTTATTCGTATAGAATCTTTATCCCGGCACTTGCCTAAGTTAGCAGTTACATAATAAGTAATATTATTAAGTGGTTGGGCAACGGGATTTTTAGTGGTTGAATTACTTAACCAGGTTGAAGGCGTCCACACATATTGCAACGCCTGGCTTTGAGGGCGAAGCGTAATCGTGTCGGTTCTGCAAATTGAAGTGTCCCTTCCTGCATCAACAGTAATAAAGTCGAGTACATTTACTTTAATTGTATCCTTTTTTATACATCCGCTTTCGTTTAAAGTAACTACATACGAAGTGGTAGTTTTAGGATACACCAAAGGATTTGCAGTGTTCGCGTTTATAATATTATAGTTGGGCGACCAGGTAAAAATTCCATTGCCGATAGATTGTAAAGGCAAAGTATCAATACTGCAGATCAATGTATCTTTAAAGGGAAGCGTAAGGGCAGGAATATCATTTACTGCAACAGGCTTACTAATTGTATCAATACAACCTTTGCTGTCGCCCACAATAAGGCGGGCAGTTCTTGCTCCCGGAGTAGCATATTGATAAGTAGGGTTCTTTAAAGTGGAAGTATCTGCACTTGATGAAAGGTCACCCAAATCCCACTTCCAGGAGTTAACAACACCATACCTCGAAGTAGTTTTATCCTGAAACCGGAAAGGTGTTTGAAAACAACTGCCTGTAAAACTGAAATCGGGCTTAAAGCCGGGGTACACTTTAACGACCGAGGATGTAGAGTCGGTGCATCCGGCAGAGCTTTTAACTGCAAGTTTGATAGTATAATCGCCGATACCAGAATAGGTATGAGTAGGAACCGGGCTGGTTGAAGTATTGTTAGCCCCGGAACGCGGATCGCCAAAACTCCAGGTATAACCGATGATGTTTGGAGATGTTGAAAGATTTTGAAAAGTAAAGGTTGAATCGGCGCAAAGCTGGTATCCCGGTTGCCTTAACTCTGCCGCAGCCAGCGAACAGTTAGCTACAGTTATATGTATTTCTTTTTTTGTTTCACCTATCTTAACTCCGTTTCTAAATTCGGATGCGCAAACTGCTACTACATAATCACCTGTTTGTGCAGGCGCCCGCCCGCTTATTAAACCTGTTTTAGCATCTACCGTAACTGCGACGCCCATTGGCGAACCGCCACTATAAGGATTGGCATAAGGAACAGATGCATAAGGCGGATTTGAAATGGGAATATTGTTGGGAGCACCCGGCTGTGACTGAGTATTACCACCTGATCCTCCGCCAATAAGACCAGGGCAAAATGAATAAGTTAAAGAGTCTCCGTCGGCATCTGTTGCACCAAAGTCGAAAGTAAAATTACCATTATAACAAACCATTACAGTATCGCGCTGAACAAATTGAGGACTATTATTTTTTTCGAAATTTAACCCGTTTATAGTTCCGGGAATGCTGGTAGTATAACTCACGCCTATATTATTTGAGCCTGTTACATTTACAATGCCTGCTATACGGCAGCAGCGTTGCACAGCTAAAGTATAGCCGGCGGTATTTGACGGAAGTTCTACTGTAGTTACATACCTGTCTATACGATAACAAACTTCAGGAGGAGAAGAAATACAGGGATTTACATATCGCCGAATTATGCTGTCATTATCGGTGCCTGCTAAAGGAATGGATACTTGCCTGGTTAACTGGTTGTTTGCATTACTAAAAATTCCAAGATAAACAGTTTGATCTATTTGCTGCCCCATTGAATGGCAATCAAGATACTGTTTAACTGTTATTTGATATTTTACAGTATTAGGCGAAGTGCCCGGTCCAAGATATTCATAATATATCCATCCACCTTTAAGATGATTGCTATAAGAAAACAACCAGCCAAAAAGGCATAATAAGAGAATAAAGGTTTTTTTCATGTTATGCTCACATACTTACGAACACCACCATCAGCAAAGATGATCAACTAATCGTATTTATACTATTGAATTTGTGAATGTACGAAAATATAAAGATTGTCTGAACCGGGATTTATTGGATGTGTGAGATGGCTGGAATGGCTTTTTTATACTCAGAACCTAACATAACTTTCAACCTCTTCACTAAACACTGGAATTAAACTGTAATTATACTTTATCCAAATTTAGCGCTTCTATAAATTGTAGCAAATGCTTATTTAGTTCGTCAGGCGCTTCTAACATGCTCATGTGCCCCACACCTTCTATAATATGAATATGAGAAACTTTTGGAAGATGAACCTGCTCAAGAAGGTCGTTTAAGGGTGCTGCCACATCTTCTGATCCTATAATAAATAATACCGGCACTTCGCTTGTTTTCAGAACCTCTGTACTGTCGGGGCGATTCATCATAGCGGTGTAATATTGAACTAATGCTGCAGTGGAAAAATCTTTTCCCTGCTCTGTTAAAGCAGCAACAACTTCGGGATGTTCCTTTTTAAATTGTTGAGAGAATAAATTGGGCGTAGTGTTTTTTATGAAAGGGAGGACTCCGTATTCTTCCATCATCGCTATTCCCTTTTTGCGGGTTAGCTTCTTTTCCTCACTGTCTGCAAAAGCGGTGGAATTTATAAGGCCAAAACCTGTAAGTTTTGCAGCGTATTTTCCGGCAAAAGCTAATGTGATATAACCTCCCATACTATGGCCTAACGTTATACAGGAGTTAACTTCTTCGTGGGTAAGAAGCGCATAAATACAATCAGCATAATCTTCTATTTCATTTGCATCTTGTAATAGTTCTGATTGTCCACTGCCGGGCAGATCGGGTACTATTAATTTGCAGTGGCTTTCCAAATAACCAACCTGGTTATTCCAGATCGTACTGTCTTCAGCAAAGCCGTGTAAAAGCACAACAGGTTTTCCCGTGCCGTAAATATCGTAACTAATGGCAGCGTTTTGATATTGAAAAGTTTTTTGCATCATGTTGTTTTAATGGTACTATTTGTTATAGCCCCTGAAAGAAATCGTCGTTTTAACAGCATTACAATATTATACATTAACAATGCGGCGGTAAAAAAAACAGCTAACTTAAAAATAAGTGGTCCGTTCCTAACAAAAAAAGTTTCGCCCCTTACTGCAGGTATGTTATACTTAATAACGTCGCTGGTATCCCATGCCCTTCTCTCAACAATATTTCCCTGCGGATCAATCACTGCCGAAATACCAGTGTTGGCGCTTCGCGCAATCCATTTTCGTGTTTCAATAGCACGCAGCCTTGCATAGTTTAAATGCTGTTTATGGCCCGCTGTGTTTGCCCACCAACCGTCGTTGGTTATAATGGTTAAAAGGTTAGCACCTTTGCGTACATAGTTAGTAATGTATTCGCCATAAATACTTTCGTAGCAAATGATGGGAGCTGTTACGTATGGATTAGCTGGAACCTTAAATACATTGGCTTCTTTATCATGGCCATAGCCACCTGTTGTTCCGCCAAACTTTTCAAAAATGGCTCCAAGCCAAAGTAAAAAATCCGGTAATTTTTCTACACCCGGCACTAATTTACTTTTATTATAAAATTGCAATGGCTGGTTAGCCGTGATGGAAACTGCGGCGTTGAATGCATCGTAATAAGTTCCGTCTGCCTCGTTCTTATATGCCGTATTTGTAGCTTTTTCTGTGCCGTAATTTTTAAAAGTTTCAATACCGGTTAACAATGTAAGTTGGGGATGACGGTTTACAAAATCGAAAACGGGTTTATAATTGTAATTCTCGTTAACCTTGTCTTGCCACACGGCAACAGGCAAAGCAGTTTCGGGCCATAGTACCAGTTTCGTGCTGCTATCAATTTGTTTTTCAGAAAGTGATATAAGCTTATGTATTTGTCCGCTGGTGCTGGCGAAATCAAACTTTTCACTATAAGGATCAATGTTGGGTTGAACAATAACGACATTAGGCACAGGTGCCTGAGTTGAAGAGGCAATTGCTTCTTTAGGTTGTACAAGTTTGGATAAGCCTAAGGGTAAAAACAAAATGACAAGTCTGCTTGACAACAATTGAGTTCTTCTTATTGGTAAAAGAGTTTTCCAGTTTTTAATTAACAAAAAGACGGACAGGTTCGATAGCAGCACCCACAAACTGCCTCCGCTAACACCCGTATATTCATACCATTGCACCCAATTAGGATGTGTGGCAAATACATTTCCCAGCGTAAGCCAGGGCCAGCTTAACTGCCAGGTAAGGTGTATATATTCGAAGGTTAGCCAAAACACTACAAAACTTACATAGCCCACATTGCTGCCAAACTTTTTTTTGAAACTATAAAATCCCCACAGTGGTACAATCATAAAAAAACTGTTTCCTATAACGGCTGCTATTGCACCGGGGCCGGTTGCGTTCCAAATCCACCAGGTCGTTCCGGCATTCCAGATAAGCATGGCTAAATAGGTGAACCAAAAAAAGCGAAGAGTTTTTTTCTCCTGTTCGGCAATAAATAAAATTGGTATCCACGCAAAGAAGATAAGAAATGTAAAAGGCGAAACAGGCCACGCTGCAACCAGCAAAACACCTGCAATAATGCTTAGTATTAGAGATTGGGATTTCAAACAAGATTTTTATGAGAAGGGGCAAGTTCGTAAAAAAAATTAGCTGTTGATACTAGAAAGTGAAATTGTAAAATACTTCTTAGTTTGCTTTTCAGTTTAGTACTCGTTCAAACAAAAAGTTCAGGTACTCTACTTAATTAGAATTGCATGAATAAAAGCAGTATAGAAAATGTAAAGTTCACAGTTAGAAACCGTTTAGTAGAGCTGAAGCCTACTTGCGAATTTGCTAATCACATCATGAATAATTATATCCACTATCATGCTACAACGATTTGGGTTTTTTGCAGATACAGAAGCTATCGCGCCATTGTGTATGGGAACATTTAAAAGGCAGAACTTACAGAGGAGCAGGCTCTTTTAAAGGAAGCCGGTATTTGATAATTGTTATTTTAACTCCTAAATTTGCAGTACTCAAAACATGTTTTAAAGCAAAACGTATGAAAAAAGCAGAAACAACCAGCAAAGCTAAGAAAAGGGCAGAACCTGCGCAGTTGTACAAAATAGGTGGTGAGGGAGAGATGCGGGAAGTAGAATGGTTAATTGAGCAAGGTGACTTCAAAGATATTGACGAATATATTTATAAAACTTCTCTTTTTCTTAAACCCGCCTCCTTTTACTGTAATCCTGCCAATAATTTTATTTGCCGTGTAAACAATCCCGCCTCTATCTTTGCACATGGCAACAAACTTTACTTCTGCTTCAAATAATAGTCCCGATAGATTTTTTGGTGAAGGTTTAACCTTCGATGATGTTTTATTGGTTCCTGCATTTAGCCGGGTTTTACCTCGCGATGTTGATATATCTTCTCAGCTGACAAACTCGATTCGGTTAAATATCCCCATGCTTTCTGCAGCAATGGATACGGTAACTGATGCTACGCTTGCCATTGCTTTGGCAAGAGAAGGCGGGATGGGCATATTGCACAAGAACATGAGCATTGAGCAACAGGCCGAGCAGGTTCGTAAAGTAAAAAGAAGTGAAAGCGGGTTAATAATTGATCCCGTTACGTTAACGCCTGATGCAACCATTGCCGACGCTTTAAGATTGATGAAAGAAAACCGTATAGGAGGCATCCCCATTGTTGATGCTAACTTTAAGCTGGTAGGTATTTTAACCAACCGCGACTTACGCTTTGAAGAAAACAAACAACGAAAAGTAAGTGAGCTGATGACGAGCGAAAACTTAGTAGTTGCGCCGGAGGGCACCGACCTTAAAAAAGCTGAAGTAATTCTTCGACATTCTAAAGTGGAGAAACTGCCGGTGGTAAACAGCGAGGGTAAGTTAGTAGGGCTGATAACATTTAGAGACATTAATCAACTGCGAAATTTTCCCAATGCCGGAAAAGATCAGTTTGGAAGATTGATGGTTGGCGCTGCCCTCGGTATTACTAAAGACATGCTCGATCGTGCCTCTGCCTTGCAACACCTGGCTGTGGATGTAGTTACTTTAGACAGCGCACATGGCCACACCGAAGGAGTGATAGAAGCTCTTAAAAATTTAAAAAAGAACTTTAAAAATTTACAGGTAATAGCCGGAAATGTAGGTACTGCCGAAGGCGCAAAAGCGCTTGCTGAAGCTGGCGCTGATGCGGTAAAAGTAGGTATTGGTCCGGGTTCAATTTGCACTACGCGTATAGTTGCAGGCATTGGTGTTCCTCAACTTACGGCAGTTATGGAGGCAGCCCATGCACTTAAAGGAACAGGAGTTTCGCTGATTGCTGATGGCGGCATCCGGTACACAGGTGATATGGTGAAAGCGCTTGCCGCCGGTGCAAATGCCGTAATGATGGGAAGTATTTTTGCAGGCACCGAAGAAAGCCCCGGCGAGACTATTATTTATGAAGGCCGCAAGTTTAAGCAATACCGCGGAATGGGTTCGTTAGGTGCAATGATGCAGGGCAGTGGCGACAGGTATTTTCAGGAGGATGTTGAATCGGATATTAAAAAGTATGTTCCCGAAGGTATTGAAGGGCGTATTGCCTACAAAGGTTTTGTAAACGAAGTGGTATATCAGTTTACCGGCGGACTGCGTGCGGGCATGGGTTATTGCGGCGCTAAAAACATTGAAGAATTGCAGAAGGCAAGCTTTGTAAAAATATCAAATGCAGGCATGCGCGAAAGCCATGTGCATGATGTGGTGATTACGAAAGAAGCGCCTAATTATAGCAGGGGAATGTAAGATGGTGATGGATTGTTAACTAAAACCTTACACCCCAAATTCTATTTCTTTTTTTGGAGAGCGAATGTAGCTGCCAAACAAACTATCCCAGTAAGGAAATACTGACCCGTAATTGGAGTTAGTTTCGCTAACATCTTTTGAATGATGAATACGATGCATGCGCGGCGAAACAAATACAAGCCTTACAGTATGATCTGCACTTTTAGAAATGCTTACATTAGAATGATGAAAAACAATTACAGGAAACAGTACAATAGCATGAAGAACAACCGCAGCAACATTTAACCCCAGGAGAGGAAAAAGACAAAATTTTGCCAAATACGAAAGAATAAGTTCAACGAAATGAAAACGAACTGCTGATGTACTGTTCAATTTCTCGTCTTTATGATGAAAGCGGTGAAACCGCCACAAGAAACCTATCTCATGATTTGCCCTGTGCCACCAATACATAAACAGATCAATCAATATAAAACCAATTGTTGTTTTCAACCAGAACTTATCGCCGAATAAGTGAAGTAAGCCAAAATTGCTTTGTGAAATATATATGAGCCATCTCTGCAAAAAATAGCCGCCCCCAGCAGCTATTCCAAGATTGAAAATTCCAACCAATATATTCAATACATCGTGTTTATGATCTATTATTTCTCTTCGTTGAGGTATAATATGTTCAGCTAAATAAACTGCGCCAAAGGTTATGGCTATAGCATAAGGCTGAAAAGTTTTTAGAAGGTTTACAATATCATCCATATCAATAGTAAAATATTATTTCTCATCGTTCTGCTTAAATACACGAACCACTTTTAAAAAACGGCCCATATAATATTGATTTAAAGGCGTAATGGTTACGCCATATTGTTTGCCCGAAGTGGAATGTATAAAACTGTATTGGTTATTGTCGTTGGTAATGATGATGCCCATGTGTCCTACCTCACGATGGGTACTGTCAGTGCCCGTAAATAAAATAAGATCTCCGGGCTTTGCCTGTTGCAAAAGAATTTCTCTTTGTACATCAGTGAAGTCGATAGATGAGCGGGGAACTGCAATATTAAAACGATTAAAAACATGGGTAATAAAACCGGAGCAATCAAAACCCACATTAGGATCAATTGATCCATATTTGTATGGCGTGCCAATTAATGTGGTTGCATAAGCTAATAATTCTCCGGGTGTAGTATTGCCGGTGTTTATTTTTTTTGAAGCATCATCATAATTATAATGTGCTTCAATTTTTTGTACAGCACTATTGTTAATTAATGAACCTTTAGATGCTGTAATATTATTAGCTGAAGTATCAGTTGAAACTGTTTGCGCCAAACCTTCCTGCCTGCCTTTCTCTTGCATACATGATACAAATAGGAAAAGGGATAAAATAATCAGGAGAACATGCATATTCTAATACGGCAAAAATCTTTCCAATCAGTTATTCTATCGCTCTTTAGCTATTATCAGCCTTTAAAAAAACGGTAAATTATTTCTAACTGACCTTTCTAAAGCTTTGTCTTATTTATTTAGTCTTATTACTATTCTGGTGAATACTTTTCTCAAAGAAAGTATATAGTACGATGGAACATTTTTTATGTATTCATTGTTCTCTCCATAGTCCTTTACTTAAAAAATGAATTATGCGATTTACTGATAAAGTTTGTCTGGTGACTGGTGCAGGCTCCGGTATTGGAAAAGCCGCGGCATTACAAATGGCTAACGAAGGCGGAAAAGTATTGGTTATAGACAGAAACCCTGAAGGTGGAAAATCCACAGTTGACGAAATTACAAACGCTAAAGGCACAGCTCTTTTCAGCCAAACAGATGTCGGTAAACCCGAAGACATTCAGCGCACCGTAGATATGGCTTTGCAAAATTGGGGAAAAGTAGATGTTTTGGTTAACAATGCAGCTATGATGACCTTCAAAAAAATCGTTGACCTGTCTATAGAAGAATGGGATATGGTAATGGCAGTCAACCTTCGTTCTGTTTTTTTATTTTGTAAATTGTGTATCCCACACATGAATAAGGGAGCGATTGTAAATATTAGTTCTGTTCATGCACATGCTACAACAGCCAATGTAGTACCTTACGCCAGCAGCAAAGGTGCGATGGAAGCTTTTATTCGTGGGGTTAGTTTAGAGTATCCTCCCTCTCAACTAAGAATTAATTGTGTAGCTCCCGGCGCCGTTGATACGCCTATGCTGTGGAATAATCCAAATGTAAAAAGCGGTAAAGAGGTGATTGAAGGCGCGATAGGTAAGCCTGAAGAATTAGCTGCTGCCATTTGTTTTCTTGCATCAGACGAAGCAAGCTACATAAACGGAACTACACTTATAGTTGATGGCGGAAGACTTGATATTTTATAATTAAAAAAAGCGAGGAATGTTAACACACGAATTTATGTTTACAACAGGCATCGAAAATAGTTATCCAACTATTGCTTTGCCCGATGGCAGTACAAAGCGGATAGACGAAATGGAAAAAGCAGGACATTATGAGTATTGGGAGAAAGATTTTGAATTAGTGCAGGCTTTAAATATACCTTACCTCCGTTATGGTCCGCCTTATTATAAAACGCATTTAGGACCAGCTAAATATGATTGGGAATTTGCAGACGTAACTTTTAAGCGATTAAAGGAATTGAACATTACTCCTATTGTTGATCTTTGTCACTTCGGAGTTCCTGATTGGATTGGTAATTTTCAAAATCCCGACTTCCCTACTTACTTTGAAGAGTATGCGAAAGCCTTTTCCGAACGTTTTCCCGATCTTGTTTTTTACACCCCCGTTAACGAAATATTTATTGCTGCAACCTTCTCCGGTTTGTATGGATGGTGGAATGAAAGGCTTACCACCGAAAAAACTTTTGTAACTGCTCTAAAACATTTGTGCAAAGCAAATGTGCTGGCAATGCAGGCAATCCTTAAGGTTCAACCAAATGCAATTTTTATTCAAAGCGAATCATCCGAATATTACCATCCTATGAAGCCCGAGGCTCAAAAGATGGCTAACTTTTTAAACGAAAAAAGATTTTTATCTCTCGATCTTACTTACGGATACCCTATTTCTGCTAAAATGTTTGAGTACCTTCTCAGCAACGGAATGACTGCCGATGAATATCATTGGTTTGAAGAAAACCAGCTTAATGCGAGATGTATAATGGGCAACGATTATTATGTAACCAATGAACACCTTGTACACCCTGACGGAACAACTTCCCCGTCAGGCGAAATTTTTGGCTATTATGTTATTACTCATCAGTATTACAGCCGGTATAAGTTACCGATCATGCATACTGAAACAAATATTTCTGAACCTAATGCTGTACAATGGTTTTATAAAGAGTGGGCAAACGTACACCAGTTAAAGATGGACGGCGTTCCCGTAGTAGGATTTACCTGGTATAGTCTTACACACCAGGTTGACTGGGATACAGCCTTACGCGAAGATGCCGGACGAATAAACCCATTAGGCCTGTACGACCTCGACCGGCATTTAATGCCTGTAGGCCGTGCTTATAAAAAAGTAATTGAACAATGGAGAGATGTTTTAGTGGCAGAAAGCTATGGATTAAATTTTTAATGGTCTGGCTCTTTCCTAAGCTTACATTCCTTTTTTATCCATTAGTTTATCCGCTTCATCCTCTGCATCTTCATGGTTCACTTCTTCAGGTGAAGGATCTTTAATATATTTTTCTGCTTCATTACTAATTTCTTGTGCCGGCACTCCCCTTTCCTGAATATCCTCCCATTCAGCGCTCTGTTCGCTTATGCCTTCTTTTTTACTAACTACCCCTGTTTCTACTTTTTGTCCAATATTACTTGTATTGCTTGGGTCAGCGGGGGCTTCATCTCTGTCAGGATTATTTGGATTAGTCAAATGTGCATTTTCAGTAAAGCCTTTATCGTTATCCATTTTTATACTGCTTTATAATTAAATTTTAGTGCTTCTTTCTGCGGTATTAATAAATTCGGCCGTATTTGCGCTTTTCATTAATGCATCAATTTGTGCCGGTGTTTCCGAAACTTCCAAACCAAATTTTTCTGTAAAAAATAATTGAGTAACTGCTACACCAGCACTATTTTGTTTTGCATAATAATACAGTATTTGGTTTGCATTTACATGTACAGTTGTACCTGCCAGATCTAATTTAATAATTACCGGTTCCATAATCTTTAATTTAAAATCTGATGTAAAACAATCAGGCCAACAACTCGCATTGGTTTTAAAGGTTCTAAAAAAATGCTCTTCTTATAGAATCAAAGTTCTTTCAAACTTGTTAATCATTCTTATACCTGCCCTCATTTATTTAACTTTGGAAAAACGCTGATTACATAGCTACATTCTGATTTATAAAAACGATATTTTGACTTTTAAAGATTTTGGTTTTGATGAACGTTTGGTTGAAGGTATAGATGCAACCGGCTACGAAACGGCAACCCCGGTACAGGAACAGGTAATTCCTTTGATACTTGAAGGCAAAGACATTATTGCCTCTGCACAAACAGGCACCGGAAAAACTGCGGCATTCCTGCTTCCTTTAATTAATAAAATTATTACCTCCGGAGAATCGGATCATATCAATGCGCTGATAATTGTTCCTACCCGCGAATTAGCGATACAGATAGCTGAAAATCTTGAAGGCTTATCTTATTTCACCTCAATTAGCTCTCTTGCTGTTTATGGTGGCGGAGATGGGGCATCGTTTGTACAGGAAAAACAAGCTTTATCTAAAGGTGCAGATATAGTTATTTGTACACCAGGAAGGATGATTGGTCATTTAAATAATGGCTATGTAAAATTTAAAAAGCTCGAATACCTTGTTTTGGATGAAGCAGACCGTATGCTTGATATGGGTTTTAACGATGATATTATGAAGATCATTTCGTTTTTACCTAAGAAAAGGCAGAACCTTCTTTTCTCAGCTACAATGCCTTCGAAGATAAGAGATCTTGCAAAAAAAATACTTCACCAGCCGGCAGAAATAAATATTGCCCTTTCAAAACCACCCGAAAAAGTAAAGCAGGAAGCATTTGTTGTGTATGATAACCAAAAGCTCCCTTTAATTAAACATCTTCTAAAAGCACAGGAGTACAAAAGCGTTCTGATATTTTGTTCTAAAAAACATACCGTTAAAGAACTAACAAGGGATTTAAAAAGGTCGGGCTTTTCAATAGATGAGATACATTCAGATTTAGAGCAAGGTACACGCGAACGGGTATTGGCAAGTTTTACCAATGCACGTTTGAAAATACTGGTAGCTACAGATATACTTTCGAGAGGAATACATATTGATAATATTGAGCTGGTGATTAATTATGATGTACCAAACGATGGAGAGGATTATGTACACAGAGTGGGCAGGACAGCCCGGGCCGAGGCGGAAGGAAAAGCCTATACCCTGATAAATGAAAGGGAACAAAGAAAATTTGCAGCGATAGAAGTGCTTATTGGAAAAAAAATAGATAAAGGAATTATTCCCGAACAATTAGGAGCAACACCCGCATATACTCCTTCAACCAGGCACGAAAATAAGAGAAATTTCCGGCCTTTTCAGGCAAGCAGGAATAGAAGTAATTAATAATCAATTATTTAGCTAACTTTACCTTCCCATATATACCATCAATATTTGTACATCACTTGGGTTAACCCCGCTTATCCTGCTTGCTTGTCCTAATGTTCTCGGCTTTATTTTGGTAAACTTTTGCCTTGCCTCGTTAGAAAGAGAAATAATTTTTTCATAATTAAAACTATCAGGAATAATTAATTCTTCTAACTGACTCATTTTCTGAACCAGTTCTTTCTCTTTATTTATATAGGTGTCGTACTTCACCTGTACCTCCGCCTGCTCTAATGTTGGAACATCAAAAAGATTGAGAAGGGAAGATAGCTTCGGAGAAGATTGTACCATTTCATGTAATCCAACATCAGGACGTAATAATAACTGAGAGAGTTTTTGTTTTTGAAGTAAAGGAGCAGACCCAAGGCTTTCAAGGTAATGATTTATTTCATTTGGCTCAACCGCATACTCTTTCATTATTGCTTTTACTTTCTCCACTCCTTCTTTCTTTGCTCTCACTTTATCCATCCGCTCCTGCAATGCCAGCCCTAATTTATAGCTACTTTCTGTAAGCCGTAAATCTGCATTGTCCTGCCGCAATAAAGTCCTGTATTCAGCACGGCTCGTAAACATACGATAAGGTTCTTCAGTTCCCTTACTGATTAAGTCATCAATCAAAACTCCAATATAAGCTTCACTTCTTTTTAAAATAAAAGGTTCTAACTCTCTTGCTTTTTGATGAGCATTTATGCCTGCTATTAATCCCTGACAAGCTGCTTCTTCATAGCCGGTAGTTCCATTTATTTGCCCTGCAAAAAAGAGATTATCTAATTGCCTGGTTTCTAAAGAATACTTAAGTTGTGTAGGGGGAAAATAATCGTATTCAATAGCATAGCCAGGACGAAACATTTTACAGTTTTCAAAGCCCGGCACCATTTTCAAAGCCTTATGCTGAACTTCTTCGGGTAGCGAAGTGGAAAAACCATTTACGTAAATTTCAATGGTATTAAAACCTTCGGGTTCTACAAAAAGCTGGTGCCTGTCTCTTTCTGCAAAACGATTAATCTTATCTTCTATACTTGGACAATATCTCGGACCTACTCCTTCAATCCTGCCTTGATACATTGGACTTCTGTCGAACCCTGTCTTCAATATATCATGTACTTTTTGACTAGTATAAGTAACATGACAGCTTTTTTGCTCGGTGGTCGCAATCTTATTTGTATCCAAATAGGAGAACCCTACAATCTCCTCATCTCCTTTTTGTTCTTCCATTTTAGTATAATCCAGGCTTCTTCCATCAATTCGTGGGGGTGTCCCAGTTTTTAATCTGTCACTTTCAAATCCAAATTCAACTAATTGTTCTGTTATACCTGTAGAAGCTTTTTCTGCCATCCTTCCCCCGCCGAATTGTTTTTCTCCTATATGAATAACTCCATTTAAAAAAGTCCCGCTTGTTACTACTACCGACTTACTTAAAATTTCATGTCCTAATCCAGTTTTTACCCCCGCAGCCTTATTGTCTTTTATAATAATAGATTTCACATTGTCCTGGTAAAAGTCAACATTTGGGGTCTTTTCTAACATCTCTCTCCACTTAGCAGCAAATAGCATTCTATCATTTTGAGCTCTAGGGCTCCACATAGCCGGCCCCTTGCTTCTGTTAAGCATTCGAAATTGAATTAAGCTTTCATCCGTTACAATTCCACTGTAGCCTCCCAAAGCATCTATTTCTCTTACAATTTGGCCCTTTGCAATCCCCCCCATTGCAGGATTACAGCTCATTTGAGCAATAGTTTGCAAATTCATAGTAATAAGGAGTACTTTACTTCCCAAATTCGCTGCTGCAGCCGCTGCTTCACTTCCGGCATGCCCTGCCCCCACTACTATCACATCATAACTTTGAAACATATTCAATATTTACAACAAAGATATTTTACTCTCTCTATCAATTGCTCTATCCCTACTGCGTTTCACGTGAAACATACTAAGGGTTTTGGCTACAGGAGAAATCCTGCACTACCATAAACATATCGTTTGGGTAAGCAGAAATACCAATACCCATTTCAGTATAAGATCGGCTCAATAAAGAAAGGCGATGACCATGATCAGGAACACCCTGGTCTAAATAAAGCAGCACCAATCCTAATACTGCATTAGGTGGGCCGAAACTAATGTTCTCCCCCGCACAGCTTTTTATATTTGCTTTTTGAACCCTCGCTTGAAAGGTATTTCCATTGGGAGAAGTGTGTGATGGGCTGGCGTTTTTGCTTGCTAAAGCATTTGCATGGTCTTGCGCAATGGTTAACAAAGCAGCGTTAGGCTTTAATAAAGGCAGGCGTGCAGATGAAACGAGGTCTTTTTTTAAGCTAACCGAATATGAATTTTGAAACTCAGGATAAACTTTTATTAATGGGGCTACCACGCTATCCCAAAACTGCTTTGGGTTGGAACGACTATAATTTGTCCAATAAAACCACTCTTTTTGATAAGAAGTTAAAGAGCTTGTTTCTGTAAAAGAGTTCATAAAATGTTCAACAGCACGATCTTTAGCAGGGAGGCCTGGCAAAGCCTTCTCTTCCATTCTGGTGGTACCAAAATGTTGTGCTAAAAGAGAAATCGGAGCAAAAAAAATAAGAAAAAGAAAAGGTTTCACGTGGAACTGTTTTTAAATTGTTCCTCAAATAAACGTAAATACTCATCCTCTTTCTGCCTCATAATTGTTATTTCACTTTTCTTTTTATCATTATAGCCGCAAAGGTGTAATGCCCCATGAAACACTACCCGTAAAAGCTCTTTTTGTAAGGTGGTGTGGTGCTTTTTTGCATTTTCTTTCACTCGTTCAATACTTATATATATTTCGCCTGCTATTTCTGAAGAGCTATTAGATAAATCAAAGGTTATTACGTCTGTAAAAAAATTATGCTTCAGGTGTTCCTGGTTCAGTTTAAGCAGGTAATCATCAGAAGAAAAAATATACGACAAAGAACCAAGAGACTTTTTCTCTCTTTCGAAAAGGTTAAAAATGAAGGATTTAAGGAACCTTCGGTTCTTAAGGGGAATATTAGAAATATCTGCACAATAAAAATTTATTGTTGCCATAGTTATTAAGTGTACGTAAAGCAAATTATACATTTACTTTTGTTAAAGAGATATGGAAAGGAAACGATTATCACAAATAAGAATAGGCAGAACAGTAGTTATACACTCTTTTGAAAAAGACGAAATATTTATTAAGCTAATGGAAATGGGCTGCATTCCGGGTGAGAAAGTAAAAGTGGAACAGGTAGCGCCTTTAGGAGACCCGATATCAATATCTGTTTCAGGATATATATTAAGCCTTCGCTTAAATGAAGCGGAAAAGATAATTGTGGAAGAATTATAAATGTTGGAACATGAACATTGGTTTATACTTTGGCTCTTTTAACCCCATTCATGTTGGTCACTTAATAATCGCAAGTTTTATTGCTAATAATACAGATGTAGAGCAGGTATGGCTGGTTGTAACTCCGCAAAATCCCTTCAAAACTTCTGTTTCTTTATTAAACGAATATCACCGGCTGCACCTTGTTCAGTTAGCTGTAGAAGATGATCCTCTGGTAAAGGTGTCTGATATTGAATTTAAACTTCCCCGCCCTTCTTATACTATTGATACTTTAACTTACTTATGCGAAAAATATCCCCAACACAGATTTTCTATTATCATAGGTTCTGATAGCTATAAAAATTTACATAAATGGAAAAATGCGGAGGTTATTATGAGAGACTTCTCTATTTACGTGTATCAGAGGCCTGGCTTTATAGCTAAAGTAGAAAAATTAAATAATACTCATTTTCTCAATGCCCCTTTACTTGATATTTCGGCAACCGCAATAAGGGACTTAATCAAAAAAGGGAAATCTATACGCTACTTAGTACCCGAAAAAGTATTGAACGAAATAGAAAGAAATAATTACTATAAAAGTGTTTTAAAGTAACCACCCTAATAATAAAAAAATAATAACAATAACAGGGGAAGGAACTTTAGTAAAAATTAATAAACTTAATGTAAGCAAAAATGCCGCTAAGTGAGACCATTCAAACGGGGCAGAAATTGAAATGAACAAAAGGAAAGTGGCTGCCCACATTATGCCTACCACGACAGCATTAACCCCTTCCATAGCCCTAAATACAATTACATGCTGTTTCAACTTGTTCCAAATCGGATAAAAGAAAAGCACCAACAGCAAACTTGGCAAAAAGATAGCAACAGAACCTATAATACATCCAATTATTTGGTACGAAGGCCCCATGTGCTGTAATACCATACCACCTACAAAAGCTGCAATTGAAAAGATAGGACCTGGAAAAGCCTGAACCATACCGGCGCCGGTTAGAAAATCTGCAGGACTTAAATACCGTGTTTTTGCACGTATTACATACTGCTCAAACATCATCGGTATTAAAACTCCTCCGCCTCCAAACACAAGACTACCAAAACGATAGAAGTTCTCAAACAAGTTAACGGGTTTGCGCATCTCCCAGCTATTTATTCTTGCTGCTTCACTTAGTACTCCTGCAACAAGAAATATTACCAAAAACAACCAAAGATTGCCCCAGTTAATAGGCCTTGGCTTTTCGGTAAAGTTTGGAATTCTTTTATTGCTAAAGTTGCTTATTAATCCACCCACTAAAATAAGGCACGGAAAAACCCAGGGAGATTTGATGAATAATGTTACAGCAAAAGCACCCGTCATTATGAAAAAAGTAGCCTGATGTTTTATAAAAATACGGTAACTCTGGAAAGCCGAATAAGCAAGAAAACCTACGGCCATCGGCTGAATAAACCTGAAAAGATGTATATTAACTGTTTGATAATCAAGTTGATGTAGTAAAAAACTTAGCGCTCCCATTAATAAACAGGCAGGCAAAATCCAGATTAACAGCGTTAAAGCAGCTAACCAGACGCCCCCCCGTTTATACCCTATTAAAGTAACAATCTGGCTGCTGCTTGCCCCAGGCAACAGTTGTACAAAAGCATTCAATTCCATTAATTCTTCTTCCGAAATATAGTGCTGCTTTTGAACAAACAATTTATGCATCCGAACCAAATGCATTTGCGGGCCGCCAAAAGCCGTAAGACTGTGAATTAATACAGTTTTTAAATACGATATATGACGAATTAGAACCAATAGGCCTGAAAGTTCAGAAAATAAGACAGATGCAGCAAATTACTTTTTAAGACCAATCTCTCTAAGCCGTTCGTCTAAATATTCGCCGGCGGTAGCATCAGGATAGGCTTTAGGATGATCTTCATCTATACAACTTTCCAGGCAAGCTAAATTCATTTCACTGCGGGGATGTAAAAAGAAAGGCATCGAAAATCGAGAAGTATGCCACAACTCTCTTGCCGGATTAACTACTCTATGGGTTGTACTTCTCAATTTATTATTTGTAAATCTTTGAAGCATGTCTCCAACATTCACTACAATCTGATCAGGCAGCGAAGTAACTCCTACCCATTCATTTTTCCGGGTAAGTATTTGTAACCCGTCGGCGCTTGCTCCCACTAATAAAGTGATCAGGTTTATGTCTTCATGTTGTTCCGCGCGAATAGCACTTTTTGGCTCTACTGTTATTGGAGGATAATGGATACAACGCAAAATGCTGTTTCCATTATGAACGTGCTTGTCGAAATAATGTTCATCCAACCCTAAATATAAGGCAATGGCCTGCAGCAACGCAGTGCCGCTCTTTTGAAAATTTTTATATGCCTGGTATAATGTTTCATTAAAACCTTCTACCTCATCAACCTTTACATTTTCAGGATATTCGGACTTAATAGGATCGTTATCTTCAACATTTTGGCCGTATTGAAAAAACTCTTTTAAATCAGGCGCTTCACTTCCCTTTGCATGTTCGCGGCCGAAGCTTGTATATCCTCTTTGGCCTGCTAAACCAGGAATTTCATAGTTAAGCTTTCGTTCTGACGGCAGCGAAAAAAATTGCTGAACATATTCGTACAAATTCGAAATTAATGAATCGGGGACTCCATGATTTTTTACAGCTACAAAGCCTACTTCTTCATAAGCTTTTCCTAATTGCTGTACAAAAGCAGCTTTTCGTTCAGAATCACCACTTAAAAAATCGTCAAGATCTACAACAGGAATTGACATAACAATTGATAGATTTAAAATGAAAAGGATAAATAATTCTGCTGAAAATTACAAAAGTTCTTCAGATAGTTTTTGAAATACCTGAAATAAAAAAATGCTCCCTTTTTATAGCATTTTTTATAGCGACATGATTCAACGAGGTTTAATTACCGTACTCACTCAAAAACTTAATCCTCATTATCTTAAGTTGCTCAAAATCATATCCGCCCTCAGCCAATTCTTCCTGGGCAACATCCAAAGATGAAGTTTCGCAGCTACGGAAATAATCAATGATCTCATCCTGCTCTTCTTCGTCGAGCATATCATCTACTGCATAGCTTAAATTAAGTTTAGTACCACTTGCTACAATGGTTTCCATCTCTTCCAGCAGGTCAGCAAGCTTTAAATCTTTTGTTTTTGCAATCGTTTCAAGCGGTATCCTTTTATCTACATTTTGAATAATAAAAATTTTATTGCTGCTTTTATTAGCAACGCTTTTCATAACAAAATCATCGGGCTTTTCTATATCATTCTCTTCAACATATTCGGCTATCAGTTCAACAAAAGGCTTACCATATTTTAATGCTTTGCCTACACTTACTCCCTGCACTTTTTCAAGCTCTTTTAACGTTGTTGGGTATAAGGTAGCCATATCCTGCAAAGAGTTTTCGAGAAACAATACAAATGGAGGCAATCCTTTTTTCTTTGCTTCTTTCTGCCGAAGATCTTTCAGCATTCCATATAGCCTTTCGTCTGCTGCTGCACCTTGTGCAACTGGTGCATCTGCTTCTTCATCGTCTTCGGCATTGGCATCTTCAAATTTATTATTCAATACAATTTTAAAGCTGGTTGGTTTCTTTAAAAATACTTCAGAAGCGGGAGTAAATTTCAACAAGCCATATTCCTCAATATCTTTCACAATCAGGTTCTCTAATAACATTTGCCGGATAAGACTATTCCAGTAATGCTCATCTTCACCCTTGCCTATTCCAAACTCAGGCAAAGTATTATGCCGGTACATTTGATTTTGCGGCGTAAGCTTACCTAATAAAATGGCTACTACATAATCTATCGAAAAACGTTCATCAAGGGCTTTAACCACTTTCAAAACTTTTACAACGCTTTCTTTTGCCTCTATCTTTTCTTTTGGAGTACAATTATCGCATCCGCCAGTGCCGGCACAATTAGTGGTATCCCAATCTTCTCCAAAGTAATGCAGTAATATTTTGCGGCGGCAAACACTGCTTTCTGCATAGCTTACCGTTTCAAAAATTAACTGGGCGCCTACCTCCCTTTCACTCAAAGGCTTGTCCCTCATTAAGTGCTCCAGCTTCGATACATCTTTGTGAGAATAATAAAGGATACACTTTCCTTCCATTCCGTCCCTGCCTGCGCGGCCCGTTTCCTGGTAATAGTTTTCAATACTTTTTGGAATATTATAATGAATTACAAACCTGATATCCGGTTTGTCTATACCCATTCCAAATGCTATTGTTGCTACTATAACCTGCGTATCTTCTTTTAAAAATTTATCCTGCCGCTCTGCCCGAAGCTTCGAATCTAAACCGGCATGATAGGCAACGGCTTTAATTTTATTAGCCACTAAAATTTCGGCAAGCTCTTCTGTTGTTTTACGGTTTAAAGTATATATGATCCCGCTCTTGCCGGGATTTTGAGATATGAACCGAACAATATTTTTAATAGTTTGATCTTTCTTGATCTTAGGCTGTATTTCGTAATAAAGATTTGGCCGGTTAAAAGAAGAAATAAGAACTACCGGGTTACGAAGACCAAGATTTTTAAGAATATCGCTTTGTACTTTAGGTGTTGCTGTAGCGGTAAGGGCAATAATGGCAACATCTGGATTGATGCTTGTCATCATTTCTTTTAACCGGCGGTATTCGGGTCTGAAGTCATGCCCCCATTCCGAAATACAATGTGCTTCATCTACAGCAAAAAATGAGATGTTTAAATCGCTAAAGAAATCGAGATTATCCTGTTTGGTTAAGGTTTCAGGAGCTACATACAGAAGCTTTGTCTTTCCACTTATAAGATCGGATTTTACTTCACGTTCCTGCGCCTTTGTAAGCGAGGAGTTGAGGAAGTGCGCTACATGATCTTTCTCACTGTAACCTCTTATAAGATCAACCTGATTTTTCATTAAAGCTATTAAGGGACTTACAATTATTGCACATCCTTCCATTAATAGAGCCGGTAACTGGTAGCAAAGACTTTTGCCTCCGCCTGTTGGCATTATCACAAACGTATCCTTACCACTTAGCAAATTATTAATTGCCTGTTCCTGTGTTCCTTTAAAGCTGTCGAAACCAAAAAAGTTTAAAAGAGCTTTATGTATATTGTAAGGATGTTCTGCTGCAGGTATTTCTACTTTTGTTACTTTCTTTAATGCAGGCGTGTTAGCGGTTTTCTTTGTTGCTGTTGTTTTTTTAGTTGTATTAGTTGCCATTGTCAAAAATTCATTCCACCTCCCAGGCAGTTTTATTTGTTTCTAAAGATATAGATTTAAAATAAAAAAGCTATCGTCCAAATTTGAATTGTACCAGCTTTTCAAGGTTAGCGAAGTTAATAAATGAGCTTTGTTATCAAAACCCTCATCTGTTAAAGTTAAGTACGTTAGAGGTTACGCATCTCTAAATCTCTTGTATCTCAAAGCTCTGGTACTAAATTTCTTCCTCTTATTTAACTTGTTCACATCAATTATTACGATGTACTTTTGCGCTCCGATGAATGAGAGGTTACTTAAAATAGCGGTCCAAACTATTCAACTGGAAGCCGAATCGGTAGCTGAACTTGTAAATTTTATAGATGCCGGTTTTGAAAAAGCCGTGCAAACAATCTTTAATTGCAAAGGAAGATTAATAATTAGCGGAGTAGGCAAAAGCGGCATTATTGCTCAAAAAATTGTAGCAACGCTTAACAGCACCGGCACACCCAGCCTGTTTATGCATGCTGCTGATGCAATACATGGAGATTTGGGGATGATACAAAAAGAAGATGTTGTAATGCTGATAAGCAAAAGCGGAGAAAGCGCTGAAATAAAACTGCTTGTTCCTTTAATTAAAAATTTTGGCAACCCTCTTATTGGTATGGGCGGAAACGATCAATCATATCTTTCTCAAAATGCGGATTACTTTTTAAATACCTGGGTGGCACACGAGGCTTGTCCAAACAACCTGGCCCCAACCTGCAGCACTACTGCCCAATTGGTAATGGGCGATACCCTGGCCATTTGCCTAATGGAGCTGGCTGGTTTTAGTGGTAACGATTTTGCACGCATCCATCCCGGCGGTAATTTAGGAAAACGATTATACCTTCGGGTAAGGGATTTGATTGCAAACAATGCCAAACCAATGGTTAAACCTTCAGCGGATTTAAGAGAAACAATTCTTGAAATAAGTGCAAAACGATTAGGAGCTACCGCAGTAATATCGGATGGAGGAGAAATTGAAGGAATAATAACAGATGGAGACTTGAGGCGGATGCTCGAAAAGAACCAGGCGCTTGATAATATTACTGCTTCAGGTATTTTAACGCACAACCCAAAAACAGTTTTAGCTGAAGATCTGGCGGTAAATGCCCTCGAACTTTTACGAAAACACGATATCAACCAGTTAATCGTTGTTGATAACGGCAAAATTTACCTGGGTATTTTACATTTGCACGATTTAGTAAGAGAGGGCATTATATAATAAATTTTAAAAAAATAAGTAGTACAGCACACACCAAATGAATAAAAATCAATATGTGGCTATAATGGCCGGAGGAATCGGAAGCCGCTTTTGGCCTAAAAGCCGTGTGGGGTTACCAAAACAATTTCTTGATATTTTAAATACAGGAAAAACACTCATCCAATATACTTATGAGCGCTTTGCTCATTTCATTCCTGAGGAGAATATTTTCATAGTAACTTCTGAAGAATATACAGAAATTGTGAAAGAACAATTACCTCAATTAAACGATGACAATATTGTTTCAGAACCCTGCAGAAAAAACACTGCTCCGTGTATTGCCTATATATCCTTTAAGATTTCTAAAATTAACCCTGATGCAATTCTTATAGTTGCCCCCGCCGATCATCTTATAATGGATACTGCCGCTTTTAGGCAAACCTGCGAAAATGCTATAAATTTTGTAGAAAAGAATGATGCCTTGGTTACGCTCGGTATTAAACCAACTTACCCAAACACAGGTTACGGCTATATACAACACGAGCAGGATGCTGCAGAAGAGAATGTGTATAAGGTAAAAACTTTTACCGAAAAGCCAAACCTCGAACTGGCTAAAACTTTTCTGCTAAGTGGAGATTTTTTATGGAATGCGGGCATCTTCATTTGGAAGATCAGTACTATAATTGAAATGCTGGAAAAATACCAGCCCGAAATGTTCGAAGTTTTTTCAGGAGAAAAAGACAAATTCAATACACCCGACGAAAAAGAGGCCATTGGACGTATCTACCCTTTGTGTTCGAGCATTTCGATTGATTATGCCATAATGGAAAAAGCCGATAACGTATATGTAATCCCAAGCAGCTTTGGCTGGAGCGATTTGGGTACCTGGGCAAGCGCATACGATAACCTGGAAAAAGATTATTTGGGAAATGCAATTGCCGGCGATAAAGTTATGGTAATTGACGCCACACAATGTATGGTATCTGCACCTCACGACAGGTTATTGGTACTGCAGGGTCTGGATGATTTTATTGTGGTAGATACAGAAGACGTTTTACTGATCTGCAAAAAAGAAAAAGAGCAGGAGATTAAAGAATACGTAGCAGAAGTAAAAAGAAATGTTGGGGAGCAGTATTTATAGATAAAAAAATTTGATAAAAAAGGTCATTTTAAACAAATGGCGTTTTTTAGCCTTCCTGCTAATTCGCGGTTAAAAACAGACGCTCACTATAAATTGCTTTAGCCTAACCATTAATATTACATCAAAGTTTTACTATTGTTCCGGGTTTTACTAAAATATTTTACCAGTACTTGCCTGTTCCTATTTTTATATAATGCGGTTTTTTCGCAGGTAACAATAAGCGGTACCGTGTACGATATTACAAAGAAAACGCCTATGGAGGCGGTAAGCGTAATAAGCACATCGGGAAAAGGAACGGTTACCGATTCTGCCGGTCATTATAGTATAACCGTTAAGGAAACCGACTCTATCTATTTTTCTTTTTTAAATAAGGCAACCCCAAAATATGCTGTTACAAGCATTCCAAATACTGCTGGTTTTGATATATCCATTTTAAAAAAGATACCCCAGCTGCCTTCTGTTTTTGTTAAGCAAAGAAACTATCGAATGGATTCTTTACAAAACCGCCTGGATTATGCAAAGATCTTCAATTACCAAAAACCCGGCATAAAGAGTTCTATGATTACTACACCCGGCAACGTAGGTGTAGGATTAGACCTTGATGAATTAATAAACATGTTCAGTTTTAAAAAGAACAGGCGAACCTTAGCTTTTCAAAACAGGTTATTGCAACAGGAGAAAGATAATTACGTGAACTATCGTTTTAATAAAGGGTTAGTAAAAAAACTTACGGGGTTAAACGCCCCTGAAATTGACAGTTTTATAGCTGAGTTCCGTCCCCCTTACGAAATGACAGTTCAATTAAATGACCTGGAGTTGGGGCAATTTATAGTGGAAGCTTTTAAATACTATAAAAATGGAGTTAGGATAGATAAAGAGTTTTTAAGACGGCAATGGCAATAAAGACAGGTCATGATTATTGTATTACGTGTTTCAGCTTAACAAGGGCAGAAAATGCCTTTTGTGTGCTGCGTTGTTAGTTTGTAATCGTTAACTTTATTTTTGTGCTAATGGTATTAACGATTGAAGCTCCGTCAGATATACTTAAAGTTATCTCAACTTCATCTGTTCCAACATAGTTCAAAGTTGGCTTATAATTATAAATCATTTTACCAGTATTATCTCTCATTAGGGTGCTTATCTCAAAATGCTTTGCTTGCTGACTTATAGATAAACCGTCTTCTATACCAATTAAACCAAACTCGTATCGGAAAGATTGATTTTTTTTAATAGATGGAGTTGTTGTTTGAGGAGTTGTTGTTTGTTGATTAGTATTATTGTCAATACTGATAAATGCCTATCTCCTACGAAATATCTTTCAAATGATCAGGAGTTATTTTGTGCGAACGGGTAAGTTTTTCTACATCAACATCCTTCTTTTGCATTCCGCTTTCCGGATCCATGATATCTTCTTTAGCAGGATGATGCGGATATCCCGGAAAATCCTGATTAATTTTCTCATCCTGCGATTCCTCTACTTCACCGGGCGTATTTATAGCTTTTTCAGGTTTATTTTCTCCTTGCTGTGGTTGCCCTTTATCTTTCTCTTGTATATTTCGTGATGTCATATTGTGGTTAAGTTTTCATAAAACTATAAAAAATATTCCTCTTAGCTTCTTTAGAGTTATCAAGTTTTAAAAGTTCTATTCTGATTAAGGCTGCTCGTAATAAAAAGCTTTCAATCTGTTTATATCAGGTTTTACAACACTATCCATATTTCAATAACATCAATTCACATTGTTCAAAAAAAAATGAAGGAAGCTATAAACAATTCAGCACAACACCTACTCAAGCTGTATAAGGATGTAAAAAGCTGGTGAATTAGCAATAAGAAAGGAGAGGGATTATGTCTCATTTTTTATAATTGCATGGCATACTTTTATAGATAATTAAATTTGTATAATAATTTTAATAAGAAATTTAGAACCTTGCCAATTGTATGAAACAAACGACAGAAGTGCCTAAAAATATGTTTACAGTTGCTCCGGGTGTCTGGGGAAGAAAAGATGTTTTTGTTAACTTCTTTATGATCCAAAGCCTTACTGATGAGTCCTGGATATTAGTTGATGCCGGTTTAAAATGGTCGGCTCCTAAAATAAAAGAAATGGCAGCATACCTGTTTGGAGCAGATAGCAAACCAACAGCTATTGTATTAACGCATGGACACTTCGATCATGTGGGATCGGTAGAAAGCCTTGCCGATGAATGGAACGTTCCAGTATATGCCCACCATCTGGAAATTCCCTACCTGACAGGGCAATCAGATTATCCGCCGCCCGACCCTACCGTTGGAGGTGGTTTAATGGCTACAATGGCGTTTCTATACCCAAAGAGCCCTATTAATATCTGGAGGCATATTAAGGTACTTCCTGCAGGGGGCAGAATTCCTGCGATGCCTGAGTGGAGGTATATTCATACTCCGGGTCATGCTCCCGGACATATCAGTCTTTTTAGAGAAAGCGATGGGGTTTTAATAGCAGGCGATGCCTTTGTTACTACAAAACAAGAATCGGCATTTGCAGTAATGATGCAAACAAAGATAATGTCAGGTCCTCCAAAATATTTTACCTGCGATTGGCAGGCGGCTGAAAAATCGGTAAGGGAATTGGTAAGCTTACAACCAAAAACCGCAGCTACAGGTCATGGTAAGCCTATGCGTGGCATTGATCTACAACAATCACTTAACGAGCTTGAAAGCCAGTTTTACGAGAAAGCAATTCCTACCCGGGGCAGGTATGTACCTCATCCTGCTATAACAAATGCAAATGGTGTTGTTTACGTTCCCCCCAGAAACAGAACTGCTAATGAAACAGCCTGGGAGGTTTTCGGTGTTACTGCCCTTATTGTTTTTGGTTTGCTTTACACAGCCAATAAAAAGAAAAGGAGAAGATTAGAAAACGAAAATTTATTAGATATTGAGTATAATTTTTAAAAATCTTTTTAAAGAATGTGCACTAATTAATAATTTTAAAACTTGCGGCAACCACCTCAAAGAAAAAGGGTTTGTTTCACTTTTTGAAACAGACCCTTTTAATATTCTTTATACCTATCTTATCCTATTAAATCTTATCCTATTAAACCCGCTGCTCTGCTTATCTCAAGCATTTTTTCGATTGGTTTTTTTGCAGCTACTCGCAATTTTTCATCCATTATAATTTCAGGGGTTTCATATTCCATGCACAGATATAATTTTTCCAACGTATTCAGCTTCATATAAGGGCAGTCGTTACAAGCGCAGTTGTTAGTAGGGGGCGCAGGAATGAAAGTTTTATGAGGCGCTTCTTTTTGCATCTGGTGCAGAATACCTGCTTCAGTAGCAACAATAAATTCATTGTTGCTATCTGCAACAGCATATTTAAGCAATTGAGTAGTGCTTCCTATAAAATCTGCAAGGCGAAGAACAGGCTCTTCACATTCGGGATGAGCAATTACTTTAGCATTTGGGTGGCGAACCTTAAGCCTGGTTATTTTTTCGAGGCTAAAAATTTCGTGAACCATGCAGGCGCCATTCCAGAGCAGCATGTTTCTGCCGGTCTTTTTATTTAAATATCCGCCTAGGTTTTTATCGGGTGCAAAAATGATCTTTTGATCTTTGGGAAGACTGTTTAAGATTGCCTCGGCATTGCTGCTGGTACAAATAATATCGCTTAATGCTTTTATTTCTGCTGTGCAGTTGATGTAAGTTATTACAATATGATCAGGATGTTTTTCTTTAAAAGCTTTAAAAAGATCAGCAGGAGCACTATCAGCTAAAGAACATCCTGCCTTTAAATCGGGCAGAAGTACTTTTTTATTCGGATTTAAAATCTTTGCAGTTTCTGCCATAAAGTGTACGCCGGCAAAAACAATCATATCGGCATTGGTAGATTGTGCTTTTTGCGCAAGTCCCAGGCTATCGCCTAAATAATCTGCCACATCCTGAATGTCGGGCTCCTGGTAATAATGCGCCAGCACAATTGCATTCTTTTCCTTTTTTAATCTTTCTATCTCTGCAAACAAATCCATGTTCACATCAAGGTCAATATCTAAAAAGCCTCTTTCGTCAACTTTATTTTTTGCTTCAGCTATGTTCATAATTATTGTAGTATTAATTATAATACATTATTTATAAATAAACCTATTACTATTACAGGTGTTAATAACGTAAGAAGTTTATTCAAATTCATTTGCAAATGTAAAAGATGCTGCTTTATCCACGCTTACTAACAAGCAATACACAGTAACTATTACAATATAATTAGGGTTTAGGAAGGGTTTCCCACACAGGGGGGATTAAGCACGAACTGTAAAATAAAAAAAGGTTCCGGCACCAAAGGTAGTGTCAATATTATAGGTATAACCGGATAGCTTTTGCGGTAAGGTGGAGTTAATAATACAAAACAATAGAAGTTTCCCTCTAAATTTCCCCCGACCCCAAATGGATAAATATCCTTTATCCCCCTTTTATCCTTTTCTTAACATCTACTTTGTGGACATTCTTTTTTTGAAATCTCCAAAAAAAAACAATAGGCTCCTGTAAAAACCCTGAAAGAGTAATGCAGGGGTTCACTTAAACTACAGGAGGAGAAAGGATTTTGCAGGGTTTTCCACAATTTGTTCAAACCATATATTACCCTATTTTTGTCGTCCAAATAAAAGTTATATAATAATATGTCGGTTATTCAAAAGATCAGGGATAAGTATGCTGCGCTTGTAATTGCGCTTATTGCGTTAAGTTTAATTGCTTTTATTGCAATGGATGCTTTTGTAGGACGCGGAAGAGGAGTTAGCAGCAGCAGCACGACTGTTGGTAAAGTAAATGGTGAAAAAATTGACAGAAACGAATTTGAAAAGAGGATTGCTATGCAACAAAGCATGCAAGGCGCACAAGGTGCACAGCGCGAACAACTGATAGGAAGTGTTTGGGAACAAACAGTTGATGAAATGGTGATGAACCAGGAATATGAAAAGTTGGGATTAAAGTTTACCCCCCGCGAATTGAATTCAACCTTATTTGGCACTAACCCTCCTGAGTGGTTAAGCCAGCAATTTACCGATCCTCAAACCGGAGTATTTAATGCCACTGAAGCCAAAAGAGCAATTGCACAACTTAAAAAGCAACAAAACAATCCATCTGCCGAAATGGTAAATGTAGCTCTTGAATCTACTGTAAACCAATCCCTGCGAATGAAGTATATGGCTATTTTAGCCAACAGCACTTATATACCAAAATGGTATGCCGAAAAAACCATTGCCGATCAAAGTGCAATTGCTGCCTTTTCGTATGTTACAGTTCCTTACACGGCTATTTCAGACAGTATGATTAAAGTAACGGATGATGATGTAGAGACTTATGTAAATAAACATAAAGAAGCTTTTAAGCAGCAAGAAGCAAGCCGCAGTGTTTCTTATGTAGCTTTTAATGCTTCCCCAAGCAGAGAAGACACTGCTGTTGTATTAAACCAGATACAGAATCTAAAAAAAGATTTTGCCAATACAAATGATGTTGAAACCTTTCTTGGAAGAGTAGCCTCCGAAACTCCTTTTTTCAATGGATATGTTTTAGGCTCTAAAATGCAGGTTCCTAATGCCGACAGTATTAAGGCATTAGGAACCGGCCAGGTATTCGGGCCTTATATTGACGGAAAGAATTATGTCATCGCAAAAATGATAGACCGCCGTACTATGCCCGACAGTGTAAAGGTTCGCCACATATTAATTAAGACAGGTGAAAAAGGTCAGCAAACTCTGCCCGACAGTATAGCAAAAAAAAGAATTGATAGTATTGCCGCAGCAATTAAAGGCGGCGCAGATTTTAATGCAATGGTTCAAACTTTCAGCGATGACCCCGGAAGCAAAACAACTAAAGGTGAATACGAATTTACATCGCAGCAGTTTCCTAACATAAGCAAAGAATTTGCTGAAGTAGCTTTTTACGGCACTACCGGCGATAAAAAAGTGGTGAAAGTTTCAAACCAAGCTTACACCGGTTATCATTATATAGAGGTATTGCAACAAAAGAAAATAGAACCGGCATATAAAGTTGCCTACCTTTCTAAACCAATTGATGCGAGCCAGGAAACCATTAATAATGCAAGTAATCTTGCCGCACAATTTGCTGCAAACAGCCGTAACAAAAAACAGTTTAATGAGAATGCAACAAAACAACACCTGCAGGTACTAAGTGCGGCAGATATAAAAAAGAATGATTATGCTGTTGCAGGTTTGGGAGACAACCGCCAGTTTGTACGTTGGGTATATGAAAGTAAAACAGGCGATGTAAGTGAACCTTACGAAATGGGCGACCGCTATATTGTTGCAGTAATTACCGGCGCTTCAGATAAAGGGGTTATGAGCGCTGCACAGGCTCGACCAACTGCTGAAACTTTTATTAGAAATGAAAAGAAAGCACAACAAATAATCCGTACTAAATTTAAAGGTGGTAATACAATAGAAGCTGTTGCACAGGCAGCAGGCCAAAATGTAATGCATGCAGACAGTGCTGGTTTTGCCCAACCTTTTATTCAAAATGTAGGTAACGAACCTAAAATTACCGGAGCCGCCTTCAATAAAAGCTTGCAGGGTAAAGTGAGCGAACCACTTGCAGGCAACACGGGTGTATTTGTAATAAAAGGAGAGAGAATTTCTGCTGTTGCAAATACAAACATGAATGCCGAAAATTTGAGAAAGCAACTCGAAATGCAACAGAAGCAAATGGGCGGCTATCGCAGCATGGAAGCTCTTAAAAAAGCAGCGGATATTAAGGATAACAGGTTTGATTTTTATTGACAAATCGTTTAATAATCTAAAGAGAGGCTGTCTCATAATCAGAGGCGGCTTTTTATTTTCTGCAAGTATTCTTTGCCAAAAGCTAAGTTTTATTAAATAGGTTTTGTAAAGTAGTATGATGAACTGGCAATGTTATTTTGAGTAACCCTAAGGGAAACAAAAAGCCCTTTTCAGGCTGACTTTTTGCGAAGATTGTAAGCAAGTGCAACCAGACCTGCTTCTATTTTTACTTTAGTTTTACTGAGAAGCATAAAGCGTTTGAAAGAGTGATTGTTTTTGATGTTTGCGAAGACTGGTTCAATATCGCACGGGCGTTTTTTACGGTGATATATTCCTTGTTCACTGTTTAAGTTTTCACTTAGCGGGCAGCCATTGCAGTTGATTGCCTGGAGCGTGTGATGGTTTGTGTAAACCTGTTTTGGTTTTTGTTTGATGTGTGCCGATGTTTTGCATCTGTTGTACCATTACGGCAGATGTAGTGATCGTGCTGAGGGTTGTAATAAGTGTATCGGCTTTAAATGTATGTTTTTTATCTGATTTATTACTTTGGTCCTTATTAAAATAATTATACTTACATAGTTCTCAATATTGTTATTGCACAGGTACTGGTAATTTTCTTCTGATCCGTAACCTGCATCGACAGTGATAATACCGGGTAGCTGCTCGTATTGTTTTTTATAAAGTTCGGTATGCTCCTGCAGTGTTGTGCAATAAGATTTAAACAGCTTAAAAGATAGAATTCGAAGTAGAAAAATCATAATTAGTCAAAATAGTGCTGATAGTGGTTAAATTATGGAGTAAGAAGTTTAATTAAACAAATTAGTTTTGATAATTAATTTTGAATTATAGTACTCAATTCTTCAACCTAACGACTTCTCTAAATTGTCTTGTTATTATGAAGCAAAAACAAAAAAAACCGTTTAGTCTTGCCACATTCAAGCTTTGTTGCCCGCCAAAATTTAAGAAACCCAGGTATACACTAAAAGAAGACAGACTGATCTTATTGGTAAGTTTACTAATATTCATTTATTCATCTTCTGTGGCTCAGAATCAAAAAATTTCCTCATCAAAACATGTTGATGATATTAGAATTACCGGTGTAGTTACGGATGTTAAAGGCGAAACCCTTCCCGGAGTAAGTGTAACAATCAAGGGAACTTCTTCAGGTACTGTAACTGATTTAACAGGAAGATATTCTATTACCGTTCCTTTTAATGGCATCCTTGTTTTTACCTCCATAAGTTACGTGACCCAAGAGATTAAAGTACATAATCAAACTTTAATTAACATACAGCTTGCTGAAGGTTCAACAGCTTTAAATGATGTTGTTGTAGTTGGTTATGGTACCCAAAAGAAGAGAGACCTTACCGGGTCAGTTTCTTCTATCTCGGAAGCAGAAATTAAGAAAGTGCCAATTGCTTCTATTGGACAAGCTTTGCAGGGCAGGGCGGCTGGGGTTCAAGTAACTCAAACAAGCCAAAAGCCAGGTGGAGAGGTTTCTGTCCGGATAAGGGGTGGAAATTCTTTGCAAGGGGGAAACGAACCGCTATATGTTATTGATGGATTTCCTATATACAATGAAAGTGGCCCGTCTATTAACCCAAATGATATTGCATCAATTGAGATTTTAAAAGATGCCTCAGCCACTTCTATTTATGGCTCAAGGGGAGCAAATGGCGTGGTGTTGATAACTACTAAAAAGGGTAGGGCCGGTAAAGCCATCATTAATTTTGAAACCTATTATGGTATTCAGCAGGTAAGTAAAATGCTGCCTTTACTTAATGCTAAAGAATATGCGGAATTATTTAATGAAGCGTATATCAATGATGGTAAGCCAGCAGTTTACCGCCAATCTTATATCGACTCATTGGGGGAAGGAACTAATTGGCAAAAGGAGATATTCCGTTCTGCGCCCATCCAAAACTATCAACTTTCTTTTGCAGGTGGCTCAGATAAAACGCAATATTCTATTTCTGCGAATTATTTTAATCAGGCTGGTGTCATTATTAATTCAGATTATAAGCGGGCTTCACTTCGTATAAATTTGGATACTAAAGTTACAGATAAATTTAAAGTAGGAACTAATATAGCTATAACACGTAGCAATGAGAATGGGGTTTTAACTGATGTTGAAGGTGGTAGAAATGGTAGTGTGGTTAATGCTGCATTAGTAATGAATCCGATACTACCAGTTTATAATGGGGATGGAAGTTTTGTTTTAGAAAACGATGCAGGGACAATTGTCGGAAATCCGGTTGCATCAGCTAAAGAAATAAAAAATATTAATGCAACTTTAAGATTGTTAGCAAATGTTTTTGGTGAATATGCTTTTACAAAAGATTTTACCGGTCGGATAAGTTTAGGTACAAATATTAACAATTCAGAAAGAGATTACTATGCCTCCCGAAATACAGTCTTAGGAGCTAGTCAAAACGGAGTTGGCAGTATCAGTAGTTCTCGTAACGAACAATGGCTAAACGAAAACACCCTGAGCTATAATAAAAACTTTAATGAAAGGAATAAATTAAATGTATTACTTGGATTTACCATGCAAGGGGCAAAGAATCAAAGTTTTTCTGCGTCATCCCAGAATTTTACGAACGATATTTTACAGGAAAATAATCTAGGGTCCGCCTCCCAGGCTAACTTCCCTACATCTGGGGCAAATAGTTGGGAATTGCTATCGTATTTAGGTCGTGTCAATTACAATTTTTCTGAAAAATATTTACTTACAGCTACCGCTCGGGTGGATGGATCTTCCCGCTTTGGTGAAGGTAATAAATATGGGTTTTTCCCTTCTGCTGCTTTTGCCTGGCGAATTATTGAGGAAAATTTCCTTAAAAACAGTAAATTCTTAAGCGATCTTAAACTTCGTACTAGTTATGGCATCACCGGCAGTCAGGAAATTCCCCAATATCAATCACTTGCTGCTTTAAATTCAACAGGATATGTATTAAATAATACAAGAGTAGTTGGTTATAGTATATCAAGGTTTGCCAATCCTAATCTTAAATGGGAAACAACTGGCCAATTTGATGCTGGTTTGGACATTGGTTTCTTACAGAATCGTATTACTGTTACTACAGATTTCTATTATAAAAAAACAAAAGATCTGCTGCTCGACGTAACCTTACCCTGGACTTCCGGATTTGTTCAAACACTTGAAAATTTAGGCCAGGTGGAGAACAAGGGGATAGAATTAGCCATTAATTCTGCAAACTTAAAAGGCAATTTTAGTTGGAATACTAATTTTAATATTTCCGCTAACAGAAATAAGGTAGTTAACCTAGGAAATATCCAGCAATTTTTCCCAGCCGATATTATTAGTTCGCAATTAAAAGTTACCAATATGGGTATCGTTCAGGTGGGCGAGCCTTTAGGACAGTTTTATGGTCTTTTGTCCGATGGAATCTTTCAAAGGCAGGCAGAAATTGATGTTTCTGCTCAGAAAACAGCTAAGCCAGGTGAAAGAAGATATATAGATTTAAATGGGGATGGAGTTATTAATGGTAACGACCGTACTGTAATTGGGAATGCACAACCGAAATTTATTGGCGGTATTACTAATACCTTTTCTTATAAAGGAGTTGAGTTAAGTATTTTTCTACAAGGAGTGTACGGAAATGACATATTAAATATTAATAGGTTTGAATTGGATAATATAAACGGTTTTACCAACACGGCAAAAAATACTTTAAATCGCTGGACACCAATTAACCCGAGTACCAGTATACCCAGGGCAAGCCAGTTAAGAGCTGCCTATGATTTAAGTAATATTCAAGTAGAAGATGGATCTTATTTAAGGGCCAAAAGCATTTCTTTAGCTTATAATCTGCCGGCAACTATTAGCAATCGGGCTCGTTTAAAAACTGCAAGAATTTATGTAAGTGCTATAAACTGGCTCACCCTTACTCATTACTCTGGTTATGACCCCGAGGTTAGCCGTTTTGGACAGAATAATTTATTACAGGGAGCAGATTATGGCAGCTATCCGGGCATGAAAAGTATTATTATAGGTCTTAATCTTAGTTTATAATTTGAACTATTTAAATAAACAGCAATGAAAAAATTATATTATATAGTTATCTGGGGAATAATATTAAATATTGTTTCTTGTGTTAAATTACAAGAAAATCCCGAAAGTTTTATATCTCCTGTCAATTTTTATAAAACCGAAGCAGATGCAATAGCTGCTATAAATTCGGTTTATAACGATCTGGGAAATCTTTATAAAACTCCTCAAATGTGGACAGTTACTGATTATAGTACAGATGATTCTAAGCCAGGGCCGGGAGTAAATGATGCTAATATTCTGCAAATAGCTAATTATACCCATAGTTCCACAAATGTCTTATTAGGTAGAATATGGAGTGTTTCCTATTCTGGTATTAACCGGGCAAATACAGTTTTAGACCGAATACCGATCATTACTAATATAAATGAAAAAACAAAAGACCGGATACTCGGTGAAGCTAAATTTTTACGGGCATTATTTTATTTTAATTTAGTAAGGTTATTTGGAGATGTTCCGTTAATACTAAAATCAACTGAACAAAATGAAGGCTTGCTGGTTACAAGAACTTCTAAAGAAGAAGTCTATAACCAAATAATAGTTGATTTAAAAGATGCAGAAACTGCTTTACCCGGTACCTACACGGGACAGGATATTGGTCGGGCAACGCAAGATGCGGCAAAAGGAATATTAGCGAAAGTATACCTTACCCGACAGGCGTGGCAATTATCCTATGAGAAAGCTAAAGAAGTAATTAACAGCAAAAATAAGGCTTATGGCCTTTGGGATAACTATATTGAGGCTTTCAAACCTGAAAATGAGAATGGAAAAGAATCTATTTTCGAAGTGCAGTACCAATCAGGTATAAATTTAGGCACTCAAATCATGAGAGTAATGCTTCCCCGTAATACGGGTTTGTTTATTGGTTGGGATACCTGGATACCTGATCCGGATATTTTAAAAAGCTATGAAAATGGCGATGAACGTAAGATTTTAACTTATTATATCCAATATACCAAGGATGGAAAAACTGTTAAATTCTCGGAACACATAACAAAATATATCGATCCAGTTGCGATAAATGGCAATACATTAGATGCAGGAAGTAATTACCCTATTTTACGATATGCAGATGTGTTGCTTATATATGCTGAAGCCGCTAATGAACTTGGAGGTAAAACAACAGAAGCTTTGGAATACCTAAATAAAACGCGAAAGAGGGCTAAATTGCAAAACTTTACTATCACCGATAAAAATCTCTTACGCGATGCTATTTTAAATGAACGCAGATTTGAACTGGCATTTGAAGGCCAGCGTTGGTTTGACTTGGTGCGTACCGGTAGATTAGTAAGTACACTCCGCACGAAAGGGAATAAAAATATTCAGGATTTTCATTCATTATTTCCTATTCCACAGCGGGATATTGACATTAATCGGAATTTAACGCAGAATAACGGTTACTAATAAGATAGTGAACTACTCTTAACATTAACATAGTGAGCTACTCTAATAGAATATAAGCAGAAAAATTTCTGTCATAAATATAATTTCTCAACGATCTTATTAAAACTACATTTAAAAAATTTGTAATGAAGAAATTAATCATACAATTAATCTCATACTTTATTTTTTTTCTATCTAATTTCTTAAATCTACAGGCACAAAATCGCGGACTACTTCAAACTTCAAACAGCCCTTTTATAAAGTTAAAGAATGTAAACATCGGCGATGTAAAATGGACAGGTGGATTTTGGAAAGACAAAGTGGATAAATGCGAGCAGGTGATGATACCGTATATGGACACTATATATATGCAGAAGGCTTTAAAAAATTTTAAAGTAGCAGCAAAATTAGAACAAGGTGAGTTTTGGGGATCGTGGTGGCACGATGGAGATTTTTACAAATGGGTGGAAGCATTGGTAATGTGGTATGCCGATACAAAAGATAAACAAACCGGCAAACAAATAGATGAAATAATTTCTATCATTGCCAAAGCACAGGAACCGGATGGTTATATTAATACGGCTATTCAAATTGGTCATGGTACGCTTAGCATAAACTTTACTGATGAAAGACCTTTTAAAGATAAGCAGCGATGGCAAAGCGAGAAGGAACATGAGATGTACAATTTCGGTCACTTGTTTACTTTAGCAAGCATTCATTATCGTGTAACGGGTAAAACAACTTTGTTAGATGTGGCATTAAAGGCTGCAGATTATTTAGCAACAGTTTTCAATAATCCTACACCTGAACTTGCTTCACTTATTTTCAATCCACCACAAATAATGGGGCTGATTGAATTATACAGGAGTACAGGAAATAAAAAATATTTGCAGTTAGCAAATACATTCCTTGACATGAAAGGAATGATGAAGGAAAAAAGAGTAGAAACGCAAGATCATCTGGCTGTAAGAGATCAAACAGAAGCGGTGGGACATGCTGTAACAGGAATTTACTTGTATGCAGGCATGGCGGATGTATATGCTGAAACAGGTGATACGGCCTTGATGAAAGTTTTAAATAAACTATGGGCAGACGCAGTTTATAAAAAAATGTATATAACGGGAGGAATGGGTTCGTATCATAACAGTAGCATTGGAAATGAACGGGTACACGAGGCTTTTGGTGCTGCTTACGATCTGCCAAACGCTACCGCATATTCCGAAACCTGTGCTAACATTGCTAACGCTATATTGAACTGGCGAATGCTTGCTCTTACAGGTAATTCAAAGTATGCGGATGTAATGGAGCAGGTGTTTTACAACAGTATGCTTTCATCCATAGGCATAGAAGGTAAAAGTTATTTTTACACAAACATGCTCCGTTTTTATGGTAAAGATCATAAGCTATTGTCAAGTGATGCCTATCAAAGGTGGAACCTTCCAAGAGGAGGAATTTGTTGTCCAACCAGCACTGTTCGTACTATTGAAGAGATGAGCAATTATGCATACAGCATAAATACAAAAGGTGTTTGGGTAAACTTATATGGCAGCAATACTTTAAACACAAAATTACCCGATGGCAATATTGTTAGCTTTACTCAAACAACTAATTATCCCTGGGATGAAGATGTGAAGATCGTATGTGAAGCATCCACAAAAAATAACATTTCTCTCATGCTTCGTATTCCTGCATGGGCGAATGATGCAACGGTACATGTAAATGGCAGAGTTGTAGCCGAACAGATTATTGCAGGAAAATACGTTGAATTAAATCGTACATGGAGAAAAGGAGATGTAGTAGAATTACATTTACCAATGAAAGTTCAACTGATAGAGGCTAATGCTAAAGTGGAAGCTGACGTAAACCAGGTAGCCATACAAAGAGGACCTATTATGTATTGCCTTGAGCAGCAGGATATAGCAGATACAGTATCTTTAAGCAACATTAAAATTTCTTCAACCATTCAATTAACGCCTGTATATAAAAAAGAATTATTAGGAGGTATAACCGTACTGCAAGGAGTTGCTTTGGAAAAGGATGCAGTTACCTGGCAAAGCAACGGTCTTTATACGCAAGTGGATAATGTCAAATTGAAACCTGTTAAAATACAACTGATCCCCTATTATGCATGGAATAATCGGGGCATTGATGAAATGTCTGTATGGCTTCCATTAACACGTTAGCTATACATTTTATAAAGCATTGTGCAGCATTAAAACAAAATGTTTTGCTGAGCAGCCATGCTGCAAATAAAAATATTAGGGAATTAAAAAAAGAAAATACTTTTTAAAAACCATGAGGAGCATAAACATAATATCAGGTTTTGTTATTTTAATAGCTATCCATGTAAATGCTCAAAACAAAACATCTTCTGATAGCAAAGACATCAAACAAAAAAATGTATTACTTGTATTATGTGATGATCTAAGAAGAGATATGCTTTCTTATAACGGAAGCCCTGCACAAACTCCTAATATTGATGCACTGCAAAAACAGTCAGTAAATTTTAAAACCGCCTGCACCACTACCGGACTTTGTTCTCCATCAAGAGCTGCTCTTTTTACAGGTCGCCTTGGCCACCGTACAGGTTTGGATGATAATACTCAGTTATGGCATTCACGTTTATTAGGTCTTGATTTAAAGCAAACCACGCTTATAGAATGGGCAAAGCAAAAAGGATATTTTGTTGGCTATTTCGGTAAGTGGCATTTAGGTCCGCAGGGCACTATGAGACGTGGAGCAGACAGGTATTCAGAAGCAGGCGGCATGGAAGATCGAGAAGACTTTGGACCAAAACCGAACTTTGAGGAAGTTAAAAACTATGACAATAAAAAGAACGTTATAGAGAAGCCGCAATACTATGCAGTAGCCAGAGGTTCGTACAACGAATCTGAGCCAAAGAAAGAGGTTAATGACGGAATAAAATTTTTGCAGGAAGTGAATAATACAAAGTCACCATTCTTTCTTACTGTTAGTTTTCACGCACCTCATCCGCCTTATAAAGTTCCCAAGCCTTACGATACAATGTATGACTTTAGCAAAGTCGTTTTACCCGCAAGCATCACCGATCCTTTTTACAATAAACCTTCGTATCAAAGAGATGTGTTGTGGCCCTGGCATTATACCGCTCACATGAGCAAAGAGGATTGGCAAAAAACCATTGCTTATTCATGGGCATCTGTTACGCTGATGGACAGAGCAATCGGTGAACTTATAGATGCTTTGAAACAGTCGGGTAATTATGAAAATACATTAATTGTATTTACATCAGATCAGGGCAGTATGTTAGGCGATCATGGTTTGTATGATAAAGCTGCTTATAGCTATGATGAATTAATGCGCATTCCATTGTTGATTAAAATTCCTGGCATTGCTCCTAAAAGTATTGAACGACACGTTTCTTTTATTGACATCAATCAAACATTGGTAGAATGGATGGGGCTTCAACCAAAGCAATCAAATATTGACAGCCGTTCGCTTTTCCCTTTAATTAAAAATGGCGATAAAGGATGGAGTACTCCGGATGAAGCTTTTTATTTGTATGAATGGTACAACGGCTCATGGTTTGGTGTCCGCACCATTCGTACTCCTGACTATAAATATTGCTGGGATCCCGAAGGAGGAATTGATGAGTTGTACGATCTTAAAAAAGATCCGCACGAAATTGAAAATCAGATAGGAAAATCAGCTTATGCAAAAGTACAGGAAGAACTGCAGTTGCGCCTTTTAAATCATCTAAAGGAACTAGAAGATCCGTTGTATGAGAAAATGAAATTAATAAAAAAGATTAATTAAAAGAGGGACACCATGGAATTAAATATTTCTGGGAAAATGATTGCGGACGAAGAGTCGAAATTTGTAAAAGCAGGCAGCAGTGTGTGGAAGCACTTAAAATTATTCACAGTCTTTCGATTATAACCAACGCGGGTATTTTCCTTTTTGCAGCGAGTATGCAGTATGGATATTAAAGGCAAATTATATATCTACCGGTTTCGATATTTAGGAGGGCGCAAACGTGAACACACAAAAGTTTACGTCACCAGCATGTATTTCTTGGGTTGGAGAATTTAAGTAAGAAAGTTGCGGAGGAAGCTACAGATTATAAGAAACAGGGCGGAAACAGGGCTTTACCGAAGCCTTTGGTGACGACATTGCATTAATGGATAGATTCCAATTGTGCTTTTTCTTTGAAAGAAGCTCTACAATTGGCAAGAAAAATAGAGAAGTTTGATATTAGTTGGTTTGAAGGGCAATTTCGTATTAGAAATAGGATAATTAAATGGTGAACCGATAAACTTTAGAATTGCAACCATTTAGAAAAGGAGAATATAAGGGTTAGCTGGTTTTTTAAATCTTTAATTAAATCTATGAGTAATCTTATTCTTCCTCTTATTATCATTCTGTTTGCAAGCTTCTTCCAGGGCACATTCGGAATAGGGATGAAATATATTAAACCATTAGCATGGGAAGCCTGGTGGTTGTTATATGCCTTGGTTGCCATGATTATTTTTCCCGTTGTATGGGCATTTTTAGTCGTCCCGGATTTGATTGGCAGCATTCGGGCCACTGCAAGCAGAACAGTATTGATGGCTGCATTGTTTGGCTTCTTATGGGGAATAGGTGGTATCATGTTCGGGGTATCTGTAAATTATATAGGTGTGTCCATAACTTATGGTGTAGTGATGGGATTAGCCTCTTCAATGGGCTCTATAATACCACTTTTACAAATGGATGATTTAAGTTCTAACCCGGCTGTTCCCTATATTATTTCAGGTGTTGTTTTGTTACTGCTTGGTGTGGTAATATGTGCAATTGCAGGCATTAAACGTGATAAATTACAAAATGTAGCAGCAGATGATAAAGATAAGGCAGGGGCTAAGAATTTTAAAAAAGGGCTGATAATTGCCGTTATATGTGGCATGCTTTCCGCTTTATTAAATGTTGGTTTTAGTAATGCATTACCGGTAGCAGCTTCGGCAGTAGAGCATGGAGCACTTGCACGTAATGCAAGCCTGGCTGCATGGGTAGTGGTTCTGTTGGGCGCATTTGGCATGAATGCCGCTTATTCATTGTTCCTGCTTTTTAAAAATAATTCATGGCGAAGCTATGGTAATGCCGGAAGCGGAAACGCCTACTTATGGGCCATAGGTACAGGTATATTTTGGTTTGCTGCTTTAGGTGTATATGGCCAGGGAGCATCGTTAATGGGCGCGTTAGGGCCCGTTATAGGATGGCCTATGTTGTTAGGTTTTGCCCTCATCATAAGTAATATCTGGGCTTACAGGTCTGGCGAGTGGAAAGGCGCTGCGTCTCCTTTCCGTTTGATGCTGGCTGGTTTAGCAGTTTTAATAGTGGCATGCATGGTGCTTGGGTTTTCTAATAGTTTATCAGCTTAGTTACTATCATCTTTTAAATAATATACGTTACACTTACCAAAATGATTACAGACATTAGAGAAGAAAGTATTCTGACAGATATTGAAATAAAAAATTCAGTAGCTCCTCAGTACCTCGTAATAAAAAAAATCGAAGCTTTTGTCGTCTCGCATCAGCTTAAACAAAGCTTTTATTTTTCTCAATGGGAATATGACAGAAGATTGATTTGCCTGGTTAAAATTACCCTTGATGATGGTACTTTTGGCTGGGGAGAAGGATATGGCCCTGCACTGGTTATAAAAGAAGGGATTGAATTTTTTAAGCCGCTTTTAATAGGGCAAAACCCTCTGGAAAATGAATGTCTCTGGCAAAAGATGTATTTGCGTTCACTCGATTATGGCAGGCGCGGAATTTTTCTTTCTGCTATCAGTGCTTTAGATGTTGCCTTATGGGATATAAAAGGCAAATTATTAAATCAGTCCGTTTCTGTATTATTAGGAGGCAGAAAGCGGGAAAAAATAAAAGCTTATGCTACCGGCATGTATTTTTCTCAAGGTAATAACCTCGATCAGAAATTAGCCAGAGAAGCTTACTCCTATAAAAAGAGAGGGTTTGAGGCTATGAAGATGAAAGTGGGCTTGGGCATTAAAGAAGATATTAAAAATGTTCAAGCCGTGCGTGAAGCTATTGGGTACGATATTGAATTAATGATAGACTCTAATCATGCTTATTCTCTTAAAGAAGCTTTATTCCTCTGCAGGAAGGTGGAGAAATTTGAAATTAACTGGTTTGAAGAGCCTTTATCTCCCGAAGAGTACGACAACTATTTTTATCTCCGCCAAAAAACATCCATCCCCATAGCTGGCGGCGAATGCGAGTATTTACGTTATGGTTTTTTACACCTCTTTCAATCTAAAAGCGTTGATATCGCTCAACCCGACATTTGTTCTGCCGGCGGCTTAACTGAAGTTAAAAAAATATGTTGTATGGCCCAAACATTTGGGGTTGAGGTAGTTCCTCATACGTGGGGAACCGGCATTGCAGTAAGTGCGGCTTTGCACTTAATAAGTAACTGGGATATTACACCAGGCCGGCTTCACACATCGGTGCCAATGATTGAACTTGATCTTACTGAAAACCCTTTACGTGACGCATTGATTAATCCAAGCTTTACTGTTGAAAATGGAATGATAGAAGTGCCTGATAAACCAGGACTTGGTGTTGATGTAGATGAAACTGAACTAAAAAAATACCTGTTATAATTATGAATTTCGATTATAGGAGATTATACATTGGCGGTAATTCATGCGATGCTGCAACCGGCCGAAAACAGAATGTAATTTGCCCGGCAACAGAACAAACCATAGCAGAAATTGCCTGGGCTACACCTGTAGATACACAAAAAGCGCTTGAAAGCGCTGCTGAAGGGTTTAAATATTGGGGCGGGCTTTCTCTAAAAAACCGTACTGATTGGATGAACCGTTTAAGGGATGCAATAGCTGCAAAAGAGAACCTGCTGCGCGAATGTGTAATGTACGAAATGGGTAAGCCTTGGGATGCAACTGTAGAGGATTTTCAAACAGTAATGGATGCATTGCAATGGTATCCCGAGGAAATGAAAAGGATGCGAGATGAAATGATACCCGATGAAGAAAATACCCACTCACATCGCATAACCTCTCAAGCGGCAGGTGTAGCAGTAGCCATCCTTGCATGGAACTTTCCATTACTTAACCTGGGTTTTAAAATAGGGCCTGCACTGGCTGCCGGTTGTAGTATAATCATAAAACCTTCAGAATATTCTCCTTTGTCGGCCTATGTCTTTGGTGAAATTTGTGCGGAAATAAATTTTCCGGCGGGTGTCATCAATGTTATTTGCGGGCCTGTTGAAGAAACCGGAGTTCTGTTATGTGAAAGCAAGATACCTCAAGTAATTACCATGATCGGCTCCTCGGCCACAGGTAGAAAATTAATTGCACAAAGTGCCACCTCAGTAAAACGGATGAGCATGGAGCTGGGCGGAAATGCACCGGTACTTATTTTTGAAGATGCGGATATAGAAAAAGCCGCAGCCGATGTAGCTGCATTAAAGTTTGGTAACTGCGGACAAATCTGTGTATCGCCAAACAGGATTTTTGTTCATAAAGATGTCTATCCTCAGTTTCGTGATTTGTTAATTGAAAAGGCTAAGAAAGTAAAAATAGGTTTTGGTAAAGAGCACCAGCCAACAATGGGCCCGTTAATAAGTGATAAAGCCAGAACAAGAGTGTTAGAAATTATTGATGAGGCCGTAAGCAAAGGTGCACAGGTATTAGTGGGTGGCAAAGTTCCGGAAAGCTTGCATAGCGGTTACTTTCTTGAACCCACTGTTTTGAATGGTGTTTCAACAGATATGCGGGCATACAAAGAAGAAGTTTTCGGCCCTGTCGCCTCAATGCTTACATTTGAAGATGAAGCAGATGTACTGAAAAAAGCTAATGATACAGAGGCAGGGTTGGTAGCATATATTTACTCAAAGAACATGTACCGTATTCAACGCTTAAGTGAACAGCTTGAATTTGGCGAAGTGCAAATCAATGGATTCAAATATGCCATTTATTTACCGCATGGCGGTATTAAAGAAAGTGGAATAGGAAAAGATTGTTCCCAATATGCATTAGACGATTATTTAATAAGAAAAAGAGTATCCATACAATTATAGGGTATTTAATTAACTTTAATCTCTCATTTAAGTATGCTTGCAGAACACAATTTTAAACATATCGCATCTATAGATCAGATTTCTACATCTCAGAAAAAGTAAAGTACATCATCTCATACTTAGCAGTAAAACCATTTTAAAAGCATGCAACTGCTTCTTAAAAAGCTTTCTATGCCCGTGGGTTTGTCATTCTCAGTTAGAAAGGATGAATTCCCATGTTTGGATGAATATTTACACTTTCACCCCGAATTTGAACTTATCCTGATTTTAAAAGGTCATGGAATGCGGCTCGTTGGCGATAATATTAGTGCGTTTAAAGAAGGTGATATGGCTTTTATTGGTCCTAACTTGCCACACTTATGGAGAAATGATAAATTATTTTATCAGGATAATAAACAGGAAGTTGAGGTTGTTGTAATACACTTTTTAGAAGACTTTTTAGGGAAAGACTTTTTTTTAAAAAATGAGATGAAGGGTATTTTTCAGCTTTTTAATAATTCCCGACAAGGTTTGCATATACATGGAGAAACGAATACTTCCATTGCCGCAAAAATAAAGCAACTGCTTAATGCTGAAGGATTTTCGAAAATATTAATTCTTTTAGAGATACTTTATGAACTGTCATCTTCTCAAGATATACATTTATTGACGCGTTCAGGTTACCACCACAATTTTTCAAAGAGTGATACTATCCGTATGGATAAAGTTTATAAATATCTTATTGATCATTTTAAAGATGATATTAAGTTAGATGAAATTGCAGCTATAGCAAACCTAAGCAGCTCTGCGTTTTGCAGGTATTTTAAGAAACGTACAAAAAAATCTTTTTCCATTTTTTTAAATGATATGAAAATTGGTTATGCATCCAAACTATTAATAGAAGGCCAGTATTCCATCTCACAGATTGGCTATGAGTGCGGTTACAACTCACTTACCAATTTTAACCGGCAGTTTAAAAGAACTACTGGTATGGCACCTTACAAGTATCGAAAACAATATATAAATATGCCATAATCTATTTGACTGTTTTTCATAGCGACCTTTTAAAGAAAAGCTGGATGGGATAGTTAGAATTATTATAATGCAATTCTGAGCTGATAGAGAGTTAAAAAGGGTAAGAATAAAGTAAGTTAAATGTATCTTTATAGGATTAAAGTGTAACGTCCTAAGATAGGTTGACATTTTTAAATAGTCCCGATTGCCCTGGTAGTCAGGATTTTTTGTTTAATGTGTAATAGTCAACATTTAATATGACAGGTAGGTTTTTTAGGTAATAGTGCCAAAAATAGTTGGCGGTTTTTCAGAAAAAGATTTGTTTATTAGCAGATCAGCCTGAAGAGGAAGTGAGCTCTGCTGGAGAGCAACTCACCAGCAATAAGGTTGATCCTTATACGATAAGTGTGAGGCTGTCTTAAAGGAGAGCCATTTTTATTTTTATCGTTAAGGGGTATGGCTTTAAAACTCATTGGTTTTTGAAGTATAGATACCATTGAATAAAGAGCCGTCTGTTCTGCTTTGACAATCCCCGTGTATGGTTATGTGATTTCTTAAATGCCCAAAAAATGCTTCTTGTCCATTTGTTGATTTTGGTTATCTTACATTATCCAGATAATGAAATAAATTAGGCAGTGCCTTCTTAATAACTGAAAAGGATCTTCTTAAAAGCTTATGCTTTACCAATATTTGCCTTCTGCGTTGAATGTTTTTTCGTTTAAATAATTGTAATGCTTTGCCTGCCACTTAATCAGACTAACAATCTAATACCCCATTGATCTCTGTTTTTAATTAAATGAAGTTGGCTTATAATATTTCTTAATCCTATAGCTGCTTCGCTCTTTGGCTAGGCAGTCAGCCATATTCTGCACATTCGCTGTACATGCACTGTACAGCGTTGGACTATAACCTCTTTGCAGACTTTTTTAATAGCTTTTAATAATGTTTTATGACCATCACAGGTTATGCTTTCAATCTGTAATCTCAAAGATTTTAAATTTTCCATGTCTTCTTTCATCTCTTATACCATTCTCCATCTGTAAGCCTGTAAAGCTGGATGTATTTAACAGTGTTATCCCGGTAAAGTATCAGGCAAAGATTGTTACTGAAATAGCTTCCATCAATAAGAAGGTTTACTTTTTCTGAAGGCTTGATATGTATAAGAGGAGCCTTTCACAAATACATAGTATCTGTTACAAAACTCTGTTAACCTCTTTATCTTTGGTCGCCGTTTCCCTTTAATCAACAATAAATGTATTACCTGCTATACGGGCTTCTCTATACATTGTCTCTGCTGCCCTGGAAGATTCTATATGTAATAAGCGATTGCTTTTATGGTTTAATATATTACATTATAGGTTATCGCAAAAAGGTAGTAATGTCTAATTTGCTCCTTGCTTTTCCTGAAAAAACGGAAGAACAGCGTTTACAAATTGCCAAAGATTTCTACCACAACTTTCTTGATACATTTATAGAAACCATTAAATTTTTATCATTATCCGATAAACAATTTACAAAAAGAATTACCGGCAACTTTGATGTATTAACGAACCTGTATTCTACAGGGCAGAATGTGCAACTTCATTCAGGTCATTTTTTTAATTGGGAGTATATGAATTGGGCTATTCCTAAACTTTCTCCTTATCCTTTTATAGGAGTTTATCTACCGGTAAAAAATAAAGCTTTCGATAAAATAATTTTTGATATGAGGAGAAGGTATAACAGCCTTATGCTATCTGCGCACAATTTTAGAAATGCTTTTCATCAACTGGCAAAAGGCAGGTATGCATTAGGTCTTGCAGCAGATCAAAATCCGGGAAATTTATCTCAAAGCTATTGGTTACCCTTTTTTGACAAACTAACTCCCTTTGTTGCCGGACCTGAAAAAAGCGCTCGTATTAATAATACAGCTATTGTTTTTGTTCATTACTATAAAGTAAAACGTGGGTATTACCAGGCAGATTTTGAATTGGTTTCAACTACCCCAAAAGAATATACTCGAGGAGAGCTGACAAAAAAATATGTAGCTTATCTTGAAAACTGCATACGCAAAAAACCCGCAAATTATTTATGGAGCCACCGGAGATGGAAGCATGATTTTAAAGAAGAATACAGGAAGCAGTTGATTGAACGTTAAAGAAATTTATACCTTAATTGCTTTTAATTTTTCCCATTTTCATCATTTTAAAATCACTGTAAGCAGCAAATAAATATCTAATAATTTTGCAGGTATCCCTTCCATAAAAAATACATGCTTTAATTTGAGTTATTACAATTTTTCTTACAGTTTTCATCATTGTTCCGGTTGCATCCTTATGCTTCTTTTCAAGATAAAGCAGGTTTCGATACATATAATAACATCTGAGTGGCGAGTGTATTTCTTTCTTCTTCTTAACAAGGAAAAGAGTTTTAATCGAAGATTTATATACCAGCCTTCCAACTTGGTGCAAAGTATAAATATTCGAAAATTCAATAAGAGAAAAACCTTTAAGTTTTGCCCGGATGCAATAATCATGGTCAACAGAATCTATAAATAAAGCTTCATCAAAACTTCCAATTATTTTATATGAATTCAGGTTAAGCAACGAACCTGATGTAATTAATTCATGTATTTCAGTTGGTTTACATTCTTCTAAAGATGCTTTTTCAATCCGGTCATATCTTGAACCAAAAATCGCTACATTCTCTTTGTTTTTATATTGATTAAAACACCGGAAGTAATTTTTGACTGCTTCTTCCGAAAATTTAGAAACCTGGTCCATAGTAAGCAGCCAGTCAAATTGTTGTTCTATAGCCATTGCCGCACCAGCATTCAGTCGTTTAGCAATACCCTCATTTTTATAATCGTGATAAAATTCAACCTTCGGCAGTTTCAGCAACTCTTCTTTAAGCAACGGCTCTGTTTCAGTATTGTCGAACACTATTATTTTCTCAATATGATCGCAATAAGTTTTAATATTAGAAACTACATATTCATCAGGATAATATAGTATTACAACAGCAGCTATTCTCATTATATTTAATTCTTTTACAACCCTTGCTTTATCTCGTTTTTTATGAATAACAGATCCTGGTGCGGAAAAAATTTATCGGTTAGGTTTTTCAGTCTTCTGTTTGTATTCTTCGCTCTGGTTTTTACCGGCAGTTCATTAAAATCAAAATCTTTAATTGCCTCTATTGTTTGCTCAAAAGTGAAAGACCTGAAATTTGCAGAAAGTAAAAATTTTTCTATGGCATTGTTCCAGTTTTCTTTGTTGCTCCAATAATGGGCTATTGCAGTTTTTGCTTCCTGCAAACCATACGTTTCATTCAGAGATACAGACAAAGCAAACTGCTCAATTAACCGTTTTGTAACCCCTTGCTTACACATTTCATCACATATTTGCAAGGCCAGTAAACTCTCACTATTATTTTTCTGGTTAGGTAAGGCTACAACTCCTGCATTCCACATAGCATGCGATGCAAGAATTTTAATATCCCCAAATACTCGATTTTTTACCTGTTGCCACATTCTCTTTTCAGTTTTACTTTTTGCTTTTGACAGTTCTCCTTCTTTTTCATGCATAAAGGCTGTTCCGTTTAAAAGCGCCTTTGCAACTGGCTTTATATCGGAATACAAAAAAGTGTCTGAATCAAGATATACCACTGGCTCATTCTTATACTTAGAACATAACATCTCAATAGCCTTTATCTTTATTCGCCAGAAAAAATCATATTCTCCTTTCCATTCTTTTAAGGTTTCTTCATTTATTTTAATGATGTTGATGCGGTGTTTAATGCTATTATAAAAAGACGGAACATCAGTAATAACATTAATGGTACGTATTTCTTTTTGATGCGTTAAAAAAGAGAGGATAGAAAAATGTGCCTGAATGTGATTACTAATATTTTCGCCAAAAGTGAGATATAGTAGATTCATAATGTAGTTTGAAGCAGCTTAACTGTAGATTATCCCGCAGGTAAAGTTGCTGCCTTAACTTTAAGTAAAATAAATACAATCGTGATGAATTTTTAAAAAGAGAATTATGAGAACTTACATTTGAATTTATCAGGTTTCTTAATTCAAGAGATTTCAATATGCTTTCATCCTGCAAGGTATCTGTTGTTATGTGCACTTATAACGGCAATAAATTTTTAGATGAGCAGATAGCATCCATACTAAAACAGGATTATCCTGTTTATGAGTTGATAATTTCAGATGACCTTTCTACAGACGATACCTGGCAAAAGCTTGAGCACTGGCGGAAGAAAAGTACCTGCATTAAAATATTTAGAAACGATGTTAACCTGGGCTATAATAAGAATTTTGAAAAAGCAATTCAACTTGCAACAGGAGAGCTTATAGCGCTTAGCGATCAGGATGATATTTGGCTGCGGCAAAAAATATCAAGGCTTGTTGATACATTTTCAAACGATGATACTATCCTTGCACATTGCCGTTCTGTAAAATTAGAAAACGGAAGACTGCGATTTAAAAGCGCCTCACTTCACAATCATTTTGCCGGCAACGACACCAGAAAGCTTTTCATGTTTAACCAGATTAACGGGCACAACATTATGTTTAGAAAAGAGCTTGTTGATAAGATTGTGCCCATACCTGTTGGAATGATGTACGATTGGTGGATTGCTGTAATGGCTTCCTGTTATGGCAACATAGCATCAGTAGATGAATATCTTGTTCATCACCGGATACATAAGGAAAACAGTTTTTTTAATAAAAACATCCAATTAAAAAGAAAGCAATTGGATTTGCAGAACGTTTTGCAGTTGTTTAATACAATAGATGCATTAAGCGCTGAAAGCAAGGCTTTTCTTCAGAGGTTTCTCCGGCTTCTTACAGAACATAACAAAAAAGACAAAGTGTTCTTCGACTTTAAGTTGTTCAGGTTCTTATATAAAAATGGCGAAATAATATTTGGTCATAAACGAAGAGTTTTTCCCCGGATAAATTATTTGAAGAATGCTGTAAAGTATGCAAGGTTCAACTTTAATGGTAAGGGAATAACGATTTAATCGCAATTGTTGAACTCTTTTTATTTTAGTATAAACTACTCTATCTGTTGTTAGACTTAATAAGACAATCTCAACTACAACCAATGTTTTAATTTGCATCTCAATAATGAAAGAGATTAAAATTTCGGTAGTTATAATTTGCAAAGATGCAGCAAGAACTATGGAAAAGACTTTGCAATCAGCATTTTCTGTAACAGATGATGTAGTTGTTGTGGACAGTGGAAGCACCGATGGAACAATTGAAATAATTGCAAAAATACCTGCCAGGCTTACAAGAATAAACTGGAACGGTTATGGCGAAGCAAAAAATACAGGAAATAAAGTGGCATTGCAGAACTGGATATTTAGCTTAGATGCTGATGAATCTATTGATGTTGAATTGAGTGAGTCTTTAAGAAGTGCTGATCTAAGTGATGTAACCACAGTCTTCACTATGCAACGGTTAAATTACCTTGGTATCAAACCAATTCATTATGGAGAATGGAGCAATGATGTAGTTGTACGGTTATTCAATAAACAAAATGCAGAATGGGATACAACTTCTGTACATGAAAAATTGATAATAAAAAACGAAGGCCGCACAGTTAGGTTAAAAGGAGTTTTACATCATTATACGTCTCCTTGTATTAAAGATTACAGGTTGAAATTGAAGAAGTATGCAGCATTGATGGCGAACAAATATTATAGTAAAGGAAAAAAGGCTTACTGGTATAAAATGTTTTTTGCTCCTGTTGTAAACTTTATTCAGAACTATATTATCAAAGCTGGTTTTTTGGATGGGAGGGAAGGGCTTCAAATTGCGTTGGCCCACGCTTCGTACACATTTAAAAAATATAAGCTTCTTAAGTTGAAACAAGCAGAGTTACAATCCTGATGCTTAACCTAACCAGTCATATTTCCTTATAGTTTTTGTATTCTCCAAACTTAAAACCCAACAGATCTTCAATAGGTTGAAGAAATTTGTCTTTTGTTTTCCAGACAGCTTTTTTAGGGTCAAAGTGAAACTCCCAATCCTGTGCTTCTACTTTTTTTTGCATCAGTTTGGGATGAGAGCCTTCAAATTTTTCAACCCTGTCAACCCTTTCAAAATCAAATTGCTCATAAGCCTCCTCGCTTTTTGCTCCATTGTGCAACAGATCAAAAGTGTACATTTTCTTTTTCTGAACATGCTTTGGCCTTACGCCGCTATAATGAAATATTGGAGCAGCAATCTTTTTTACCCGTAGCTTTTCTCCTTTTTCTCCCTGTTCATAAGCTTCAATGCTGCTATACTTTCTAAATCCCTGGGAGTCGGCATAGGAGCGTACTAATGTATCATTCCGGAAAATCCGAACCTCGTGATTATGCACCCGCCTCGAAGTGCGGAAATAATCGTAACCACCCCAAAAGTGAATAAAGGGCAGGATAAAACCTTCAACCCGTTTGTTGCTATTATACTTTTCGATAGCAGCTTTAATTGCCGGTAAATCTTTTTCGTGAATAACTTCATCCGCCTGAATGTGAAAAGCCCAATTGCTCGTACAAGCATCTAATGCAACATTAGCTTGCTCTGCGAAAATTTTTCCGCCTTCACGCAAATTCATATCCCATACAGTATCAATAATTTTTATTTTTGGTGAACTTAAAGCTTCAATCGCTTGCCGTGTTCCGTCAATTGAATCTCCCACTGCAATTACAAATTCATTACAAACAGGTAAGATGGATTGTATGGCCTCCAAAAAGGGATAACCATATTCTAATCCGTTTCTCACGTAACTAAAGCCTGAAATTGTCATTTGCAGATGTAAAATTTGGTACATCAAAGAACAGAATTTTTTAAATGTGTTCCTAACCGATTTTCTTTACCCCTTTTTTCGCGAAAGATTCAAAGGAGCAAGGGTTTCTTCTCTGCGCCTATTATATAACGTAAGCAGCTTGAGTTTGCCGGTTGCTTTAAAGTTATTTCAATTACAACATAGTGCAGCTATTAGGAAACTCTGCGGTAACTCTCTCACCTCTGCTCTCTGCGGTTATTCTTCCTTTCAACACATAAAATGCCCGTTAATAAATTCCTGATTCTTCAGTCACGGCTTTCAAAATTTATTTTCTTGTCTCATATTTGCAATCCTTATGATAAATTTTGTTCCCATATTTCCGTTAGGTATTGTTGTTTACCCGGGCGAGGATCTTAACCTTCACATTTTTGAGCCGCGATATAAACAATTAATAAACGAATGCTTTGCTGAAAAAAAGCCTTTTGGCATACCTGCTGTTTTAAAAAATGGTTTAAGCGAAAGGGGAACGCTGGTTGAAGTAAAGGAGATTTCAGAAGTTTATCCTGATGGCAAGATGGATATAAAAACCAAAGGGTTAAAAATTTTTACCATTCTTGAAGTAGTTAAAGAAATTCCTGGTAAGCTTTTTAGCGGCGCCATTGTTAACTACCCGCAAAACGATGAAACTATAAACGTACTTCTACTGCGTAAAGTGGTGAAGAATATAAGAGAGCTTCACTCGCTGCTAAAAGTGGACAAGCCCTTTCCAAAACCCGATGATGAATTAAAGTCGTACGACATTGCGCATCATGCCGGCCTTTCGCTTGAGGAAGAGTATGAGCTGCACGGTTTATTAAGAGAAGACCAGCGGCTTGAATATTTAAAACGCCATATTGTTAAGTTGCTGCCGGTGGTTAACGAACTGGAGACTTTAAAACACCGTATAAAGCTAAACGGGCATTTTAAAAACCTGTCTTCCAGCTTCAATCTGTAAAACTGTCCAATACAAATAAAATATTATAAAGCTGCATCTTTGTGCACATGATTACCCTGTGTTTGGATTTTGGCAATACGAGGCTTAAGTGCGCAGTTTTTAACGGTAGCACATACTCTGAAACCATTGTTTTAGAAAACGATTCGGTTGAAACGATTAATCAACTCATTGAAAAATATGCTCCACAAAATTCTATTCTATCCTCTGTTATAGATCATAACCCTGCAATTGAAGAGGTGTTAGATAAAAAAACGAATTTCCACAAATTATCGTACGATAGCAAGCTGCCCTTTACAAGTCCGGTAGGTAAACCGCAAACTATTGGGGCCGACAGACTGGCAATGGTGGTAGCAGCAGTTGATCTTTTTCCTCGCCAGCACAACTTAATAATCGGCCTGGGAAGTTGTATTACCTACAACTTTGTAAATAAATATCACGAGTTTATCGGCGGAAGCATTTCTCCCGGAATGGAAATGCGGTTCAAGGCGCTTCAGCATTATACCGCTAAACTTCCTTTGGTTGAAGCTGACTGGAATTTTCCGTTATTAGGATATGATACAAAAACAAATATTCAGAGCGGCGTACTGTTGGGGATGGCCAAAGAGATGGACGGCATCATTGACGCTTACAAAGAGAAGTTCAGCAACTTTAACGTCCATTTAACCGGGGGTAATACAGGCTTTTTTGGCTCACTGCTTAAAAATCAGGTATTTGCAGACCCTTTCTTAATTTACAAAGGCCTTTATGCCATTAGTGAGTACAATCAAAAAACCAAAACTTAGCCTCGCACTTATATTGTTGTTAAGTTCTTTTTACGCCTCAGCACAGGAAAACTCTCCTTTCTCACGATTTGGTTTGGGTAATACTTTGCCTGCCCGCAACGTTGTAAACTCAGCGATGGGTGGAGCCGCAGTTTCTTATTCTGATTTGCAAAGCATCAACTTTTCGAACCCCGCCAGCTACAGCGATTTAAAAAGGTACGTGGTTTACGATATTGGCCTATCGCTTACAAGCCGCACTTTAAAAAGTATTAATCCCGCAGGTAAATACAGTTCGGTTGATCTGTTGCCTACATACATAATGCTTGGGATGCCCTTAAATAAAAAGCGTAATATGGGACTGGTGTTTGGACTGCGGCCATTATCAAGAATTAACTATTCAACCCAGGAAGCAAAAAGAATAAAAAATAATTTTTCCGGACTTTCGGACAGCGTCTTATACGCCTATGATGGAAGCGGCGGGTTGTACCAGGCCTTTGCAGGAGTTGGTAAAAGCTGGGGCGGCCTTAGTTTGGGCATAAATGCAGGTTATGCTTTTGGCCGCAGAGAAAATAATACGAGAACATTCATAGTTGACAGTGCGCCAGCCACTACATCCAACTCATCTACAATTACATCTTTTGGAAATCTTTTTGTAAGCGGAGGCTTGCAATACAAAGCAAACCTGAATAAAAGAACAGTGCTTCGTTTAGGTGTTGCCGGCAACATGAAACAAAAACTGAACGGAAAACAGGATATTCTTCGCCAAACATATACCTATTTGGCAAGCGGTGCTACACAACCTATAGATACTGTTTTATTAATTTCTGATAAAGCCGGAACGATTGAGTTGCCGGTATCGTACAGTGCGGGCTTCAGCATTAATAATGTGATATTAGACCGGTTAGGTAACAGGTTCGACAAAGGCTCCATATCGGTAGAATACGAATCTGCTCAATGGTCTAACTTCCGGTTTTACAACCAGCCCGAAAATTTTGGGAATAGCTGGCAGTTTAAAGTAGGAGGCCAGTTAGTGCCCGATCCGCTTAGTATTAAAAGCTATTGGAACCACGTAGCTTTTCGCGGTGGTTTTTATTTTGGAAAAGATGCGGTAGCTATTAATAGTAAATCGTTGTCGGTATCAGGAGTTTCGGTAGGCGCAGGTTTTCCTGTTCGCAAATGGAGATCGTACGATAACCAGTTTACCAACATAAATACATCTATAGAATATGGCAGAAGAGGAAACAGAGACAATAACCTCTCAGAAAGTTTCTTTCGTTTTTCCGTTGGGCTTAGCTTAAGCGATATATGGTTCATTAAACGGCAATATGAGTAAGCGCTTTTTAAAACGATATAATATAATGGCAGCCTTGTTAATGGGCTGCTTTTTTGTTTGCTCGTGCGAAAACGACCGGCAAAAAGTTTTGGCAATGGGCAAAAAAGTAATCGGGGTTGAAGAAGCAAAAAACATTGAAAGCTATTTAAGCCAGGGCGGCAAAGTGAAAGCAAAGCTGCTTGCCCCCGTTATGCTGCGCTACCAAACAGATACTCCAAGGGTGGTGTTTCCTAAAAGTTTGTTCGTGAATTTTTATAATGACAGCCTAAAAATTGAAAGCAAGCTTTCGGCTAAATATGGTACTTATCTCGAAAACGACAACAGGGTTTTTTTGAAGGATAGCATTGTCGTTTTTAATGTAACCGGCGACACACTTTTTTGTAACGACCTTTATTGGGACCAGCAAAAGGAAATTTTTTATACAGATAAGAATGTAATTATTCGCAAGCCTGGCGGGCAAAATATGTACGGTAAAGGACTAATTGCCGCGCAGGATTTTAGAAGCTACACTATAAAAAATGTTTATAACAGCATTATAAATATTCCCGATAGCTCGTTTGTAGCCCAATAATTTAATTTGCGGCGGCTTGGTTTTGGTAGTAGCAATAATTTTATTCTCAACACAAAAACCACAATAATGGAATATCGCCGCCTGGGAAAATCGGGTCTCCAATTAAGCCTGTTAAGTTTTGGAAGCTGGGTAACTTTTCATAAGCAAATTAACGACAGCAGTGCCGATGAACTAATGAGCATTGCCTACGACAACGGCATCAACTTTTTTGATAATGCTGAAGCCTATGCTTTAGGAGAAAGTGAAAAAATGATGGGGCGCATTTTAAAGAGTAAAAACTGGGATCGTACGTCGCTGGTTATATCTTCAAAAGTATATTTTGGTTGGCGCGGTAAAGAAAATAAACCCAATCAAACAGGCTTAAGCCGCAAGCATATTACAGAAGCATGCAACGAGGCTTTGCAACGTATGCAACTGGATTACATTGATCTTTTCTTCTGCCACAGGCCTGATAAAAATGCACCAATTGAAGAAGTGGTATGGACAATGAATACCCTTATTCAACAAGGTAAAATTTTGTATTGGGGTACAAGCGAATGGAGCGCACAGGAAATTATGGAAGCTCACATGTACGCACAGCAATACAAGTTGATTGGCCCAACAATGGAGCAGCCTGAGTACAATTTATTCAACCGGCATAAGATTGAAAACGAATACCTGCAAATATTTAAAACGGTAGGGTTGGGAACAACCATTTGGAGTCCTTTAGCAGCAGGATTATTAACCGGCAAGTATAATGAAGGAATTCCCGAAGATTCAAGAATGGCAATTAAAGGTTTTGAATGGTTAAAAGATCGTCACATACAGGAAGCAAAGATTGAGAAAGTGAAGAATTTACAATCAGTTGCTGATAAACTTGAGTGTTCGCTGGCAGCATTAAGCATTGCATGGTGCATCAAAAACCCCCATGTTAGTACAGCAATTTTGGGAGCAACCAAAAAAGAACAACTGTTAGAAAACTTGAAGGCTTTGGAAGTGCTGCCAAAACTTTCGGTAGAAATAATGCTTGAGATTGATGAAATTACAGGCACAAAACCCGTGTTGGCCGAGTTTTGATAAGAAAGGCAGGGCGACTAATCTTTTCAATTATAGCACTAATTATTGTAGAGAAACCTTTATAACTTTATAACATGACAACAGATACAATCATACAAGAAATCAGTAAGCTTCCATTAACAGATAAATTATTAGTGGTGGAAAAGACGCTTAAAACGATACAACAAGATAGAAAGAGAGACCTGGAACATGCAGCTAATACATTATACAACGATTATAAATCTGACGAAGCGTTGACCATTTTCACTAACTTAGATGCAGACACCTTTTATGAAGCAAGGTGAAGTATGGCTCATTACTCTTGATCCGACAGTAGGTGCAGAGATCCAAAAGACAAGACCTGCTATAATAGTAAATGATGATGCCTTGGGGAAGCTTCCTTTAAAAGTTATTGTTCCACTTACAGATTGGAAGGACCGGTACACTGTTGCAGTATGGATGATAAAGATTATGCCAGATAATTACAACAAGCTAAGCAAAGAGTCTGCTGCTGATTGTTTTCAGATTCGTTCTGTCTCCGAGGGACGACTTATCAGGAGAACTGGCATTGTTAGGCTTGAAACAATGGAAAAAATTCGAAAAGCACTCACCCTTATTTTAAGCATTCAATAATAAAATGCTATTATTTTTCTTGATATAATCAAATCGTTTTACAAGCTTTTCCTAAATTTAATATAATGAACGAAGTTTACATCACCATCTTCCTTATTGTAATAACCCTAATATTAATCGGTTTTTTTGCCGGTATGGAAATAGCTTTTGTTACCGCTAACCGTCTTAGCATAGAGCTGAAGAAAAAACAAGGCAAAACAAGCGGTGTTATTCTTTCGCGCTTTGTTGAGCAACCTGCACGTTTTATAGGCACCTGTCTTATCGGTATCAATATGTTTCTGGTGGTATATGGCCTATTGTTCAGCAGTTTGTTACATCCTTTCTGGCAATCTTTAGGCTTCCAAAACACTTATCTAAAACTTGTAATTGACACTGTTATATCTACTGTTATAGTTTTAATATTTGGCGAATTTATTCCCAAAGCAATCTTTCGTGCAAAAAATGATACGTTGCTTAGTTTTTTTGCAACGACAGCAAATTTTTTTTATAAAATATTCTACCCGGTAGCTTCTATACTGGTAAGCGTGGCTGAATGGATTTTGAAATACATTTTTAACGTGCGTGTTAAGGATCGGAACGACGCATTTGGAAAAGGCGATCTCGAACAATTTTTTCAACAGAACAAAGACCAGGACGAGGATAACCAGGAGCTGAATACCGAGCTTTTTGAAAATGCACTGTCACTGCCAATGGTAAAGATCCGCCAGTGCCTGGTTCCGCGAACTGAGGTGGAAGGTTTTGATATTAAAACACCTATCTCTGTTGTTAAACAACACATGATAGAGACCAAGCTTAGCAAGATGATAGTGTATGACGAGAAAATAGACAACATACTTGGATACATTCATCAGTTAGATCTGTTTAAAAACCCCGCCGGTCTTCAATCTGTTTTATTGCCGATACCTGCCGTGCCCGAAAGCATGAGCGCAACCGATCTTATAAATAAGTTTACCAAAGAGCGCAAAAGTATTGCATGGGTGGTTGATGAATTTGGCGGCACCGCCGGCATAGTTACAATGGAAGATGTGCTTGAAGAAATTTTTGGCGAAATAAAAGATGAATATGATGTAGAAGAATTTGAAGAAAAACAAATTTCTGAAGATGAATTCATATTTAGCGGCCGCCTTGAAATTGACTACCTGAACGAAAAATATGATCTCGATTTTGAAGTAACGGAGTCGGAAACACTGTCCGGATATATTATTGCCCATCACGAAGCCATCCCTGTGCAAAAAGAACGTATTATTATTGACAGGTACGAATTTGAAATTTTAAACGTTAGCGATACACGCATTGAAATGGTAAGAATGCGCGTTTTACGCTAAAAGAATTTAGACCGGTTGTTAGGGCGCATGTAGTTGTGCAATCATTAAGCCGTTGGTGCGAGTTCCTTAATACCTGTTATCTCTTAATATACTTAAAAGAACAACACGTTTAGTGTAAAACCTTTAAAAGGCAGGCTACCTTCTTAATGCAATATTAAGAACTATTTGTATTGATTACCGTTAACTTTGCTCACCCCTTAAAAGAAGTTTGAATTAATTCATGGCAGTCAGCATTTTAAAGAGAATAGGAAAGGCGCAGGAAGAGGAATTGACATTTGTAGATCACCTTGAAGCATTGCGATGGCATATTGTCCGCTCATTACTTGCTATTATTTTTTTTGCGGTTCTCATTTTTTTTAATATTGACTGGGTTTTTGAGCGGGTTATTTTAGGTCCGCTTAATAACGATTTTATCAGCTACACACTCATGTGCCGCTTAAGTCATTGGCTGCATTTAGGCAATGCCTTATGTATGCCTGCTATCAACGTTAAATTACAAACGGTAACGTTTAGCGCCCAGTTTATGAGCAGCATAACTATTGCTTTTGTAGGCGGGTTCCTCGCTGCGTTTCCTTATGTATTTTGGGAGCTATGGCGCTTTATCAGGCCTGCTTTAACCCCATCAGAATTAAAAAGCACCCGCGGAAGTATATTTTATGTGTCTTTATTTTTTTTTACCGGCGCTGCATTTGGCTATTTTTTACTTGGTCCGTTCACTTTTAATTTTCTTTCCAACTATACATTAGGCACCTCTCATATTTTAGAAACCAAGCCCACTTTAGATGACTACCTCGAAAACCTGGTAGATATTATAATTGGATGCGGCCTCGCATTTGAATTGCCTGTTTTATCTTATGTATTAACAAAGATCGGGTTAATAACGCCTGCGTTTTTAAAGGAATACCGGAAATATGCCATTGTCGTAATCCTGGTGATTGCTGCGGTAATAACACCAAGCCCCGACTGGAGCAGCCAGATGCTGGTATTTATTCCTTTGTTCTTTCTGTATCAGTTGAGTATTGCCGTATCTAAAAGAGCGTTTAAGCAAATGGAGAAAAGAGATGCAGAGGAATGGGATTAACCCTCTAAATCTCCCTAAAGGGAGACTTGATGAGCAGTATGGTTAGCGGATGTATGTGTTGTGTTTTAACTCTGCGAAAACTTTTGTATCTCCTGTTCTCTGCGGTTAAATAATCCATTTATATTGTAAACCTGTTCTTAAGTTCTCAGTACCTCATCCACAAGTATTATTTCTTATTTTCACAGTCTCAAATTTTATTATGAACGCGAATTTCGATTTATCTAAACCCATTGCCGTAGGTGCTGACCACGCCGGCTTTGAGTATAAAATTGCAGTGGTAAATCATCTCAACAAAACTGGCTACCAGGTTTGCGACTTCGGAACATATTCAACCGACTCTGTAGATTATCCTGATTTTGCTCATCCAACTGCCTCCAGTGTAGAAAATGGTAAAACTGCTTTTGGCATTCTCATTTGCGGCAGCGCCAACGGAGTAGCTATTACAGCAAACAAACACCCGAAAGTAAGGGCAGCAATATGCTGGCAAAAAGATATTGCCGAACTTGCCCGTAAACATAATAATGCAAATGTGCTTTGTATTCCTGCCCGTTTTATTAGCCTGCAAAATGCAATTGAGATTGTTGACACTTTTATAAACACCGCTTTCGAAGGAGGCAGGCACCAGGGACGGGTAAACAAAATCACCTGCTCCTAACATTAATAACGAAATGAAAAAATTCCTTATTGCTATTGCTGCATTTGCAGCTTTACCTGTTTTTGCACAAAACGATCTTAGTACACGTTATGCAAATACAATTACCCCGCAGGCTTTAAAAGAAAAGTTATCGGTTATTGCTTCAGCCGAAATGGAAGGAAGGGAAACAGCCTCGCCAGGGCAAAAAAGAGCCGCCGCTTTTATCGAAGATAATTTTAGAAGGTTCGGTCTCCTTCCTGCAACTTCAAGCGGTTACCAAATGCCTTATGCCGTTTACCAGGATACTTTAATGGATGTGTCGCTAAAAATAAATGGCAAAGCTTATCCTTTAACTGAAGCCTTTTCGCTAAACATTGCCACCGTGCCTAATGGTAATTATAGTATCAACGAACTGGTATATATTGGTAAAGACGATAGCACCAGCATGGATATAAAAGATAAATGGGTTTTGGCAGACTTTAGTGATGTAACGGGTTTTAGGGCATTAGCTGCAAAAGTTCAGCGTTTGAGGGCGAAAGGTATAAAAGGGTATTTTTCAATCTCCAAAAACTTTCTGGCAGAAAGGCGTTCTTTAAAAGGAAGTATGTATTTGAAAAAAGCGGCTAATACAGTTCCTGCCATCACCATTTCATACGAAGTTGCGTCAGCTATATTAAATCAGCCTGTTACATCTTCATCCGATTTGTCTAAAATAAATCAAGGTGTTTTTGCAACCAATATCAATCTACAGGTAAATAAACGTGCAATGCTTCTCCAAAGCAGTAATGTTGCAGGCTTAATGCCGGGAACCGATAAAAAAGATGAATATGTATTACTTACAGCGCACTACGATCATCTTGGTAAAAGAGGAGAGGTAATATATTACGGTGCTGATGACGACGGATCGGGCACTACTTCGGTTTTACAAATGGCAGAGGCATTTTCAAAGGCAAAAGCTGAAGGGCATGGGCCGCGCCGTTCCATCCTTTTTATGACTGTTTCGGGAGAAGAAGAGGGCTTATTAGGTTCGGAGTTTTATTCAGATCATCCCTTGTTTCCCTTAGAAAAAACCTCCATTGATTTAAACACAGATATGGTGGGAAGAATTGACTCGGCAAGAAAAAGCGCTGACACCAACAACTATGTTTACGTAATTGGTGACGACAGGCTTAGTTCAGACTTAAAGAAGATTACAGATTCTGTAAATACTCTTTATGGCAACTTAAACCTCGACCGGCGCTTTAACGCAAACGATCCTAATCGTTTTTATTTTCGCAGCGATCATTACAACTTTGCACGGAAAGGTGTACCTATTATCTTTTATTTTGATGGAACACATGCAGATTACCATAAACCAACCGATACTGTTGATAAAATAAATTTTGACTTAATGGCTAAGCGTGTAAAATTAATTTTTCAAACAGCATGGATAGCGGCTAACAGGGATGAGATGCTAAAGCGTGATATTCCTTTAAAATAAAAGAATACTTAATTTTTTAAAGCTTCCGTTTTGGGGGTTTTTTATATAATTAATTTCGATAAGTTGCAATTACAATTATAGCATTGCAATATTCTTTTAAACCTATACTCGCCGGCGCTGCCATACATAACAGCAAATTATTACCCGTTAAAACAAGCGACAACCATCATCCTGTAACCTGCACTAATTGCAATTTTATAAATAGAAGCACCAATAATTTTTGTATAAACTGTGGCTATCCCATACAGCCAAATCAGGAGCGGCTTTCGATGTATAACAAGCGGCTGCAGGAAAGAAAAGATCTACAAAACTATTGCCGGATAAAAATTTCGCATGCCCGAAATACGCTATATTTATTAGCAGCTTTTTGTGCCCTGGGCGTAACTTACAGTTTCAGCAACAGGCGGGATACGTTGACACGAAATTTTGTAATGCTTTTGCTGGCTGCTATTTATATGATCCTGGGCAGGTGGACTTTAAAAAGACCCTTTACTGCGCTGCTGATTAGTTTATTGCTTATGCTAACCTTTATTGCCATAAATGCCTGGGCCGAATTCAGCAGCATGTTTTCTACTGCAGCCGGTATGTATTTACTGATTATACAAATAGTATTGACCTATTTTTTAGTGCAGGGAGTAAAAGCAGCTTTTCATGCCGATATTTTGGAAGAAGAATTTAAATTGTAGATACTTTGGAGGAAAACACGAATACCCAGTTTTGCGAAGAGTGCGAAGTTCCGGTTGCTGACGAACAAAGGTATTGCCACAACTGTGGCGCCTACTTAAGCGCCGAAGCAGTAACAATAAACATATTTAACAACACAGCGCTTCGGCAAATATTTATCTTCTATTTTATTTACCTGTTTATTTGTCTTGTAGTAAAACATGCCAGTTGGTTTAACAGTTACGATGAGATTTTTTGGGTAGAAATAGTCCTGGCAATTATTACTTTACGATTTGTATGGCTTAACCGCCGCGAAATGAGACCTGTACTTAGATTACGGAATTTTAAATGGAATATACTATTTGGAGTAATAGCATTGTCAGCAATAGCTTCGTGCCTGGTAAGTTTTTCGGTAAGAGAAGTTAATGTTACTTTTTTTGATACCGACGTAAGTTATTATGAAGCGTACAAAATATATGCTTATCCAATACCTCTCATGTTGTACTCGATAGCGCTTACACCTGCCATATTTGAAGAGATGGCATTTAGAGGAGTGATGTATAATTATTGCGCAAGTTTTTTAGATGAAAGGCTGGTAGTAGCGGTAACCGCATTTCTGTTTGCCATTATGCATCTCAGCTTAATATCGCTGGTGTGGCTTATTCCGTTTGGCTTTTTTATAGGCCATTTACGAAGAAAGTACAATACAATCTGGTATGGTGTTGCTTTTCATTTCATCTTCAATTTTACGGCTTGCATGATTGATCTTTACCGTCATGGATTGTTGTGATAACATTTTTAATTTAAATTTTAAACAGCTTCTAAGCTTCTGCATATTTAATTTATGTTTACCTAAACATAAGTACATGAAGAATATTTTATTTGCTCTTTTCCTTTTTATAAGTCTTGCAATAGCTTGTAAAAATGTTGCTGATAAACATCATAGTCCCGCTAATGAAACCGAAGCAAATATTTACCGCTCTGCTGATAGCATGATGGCTGCATTTAAGCGAAAAGACTGGCTAACGTTTGCACACTATAATCATCCTGCAATGATGAAGATGATGGGAGGGCCACAATCATTTGCATCATTTATAGCTGAACAGATGAAACAAATACCCGATACAGCCATCAAAAAGCTTGAAACAGGAAAAATTTTACAGGTAGTTAAAACTAATAAGGATCAGCAATGTGTTCTTGAACAAAACATGGAAATGCATTTGGAAGGAACAAAGATATTAAGCACAACATATTTAATAGGAGAGTCGTTAGATGGAGGTAAGAACTGGACTTTTTTTGATGCAAGTACAAAAGCCCTGGCACCAAAAGATATTAAACCCGATATAAGCCCTGAGCTGAAAATACCTGAGAAGAAACAAGAGGTGCTGCAATGATACCAATTGATAATCGTCATGTTGAACTTGTTTCTCCCTTTGGACAACATCTCCTGGCAAAAAGTTGCTGACAGAAATTGAACAGTCGCGAGTTCAATCAGCAGGCACAACAAGAGATCCTGTCCGAAGGACTCCTGTGGAGAAATGAATTCTCCAAAGGAGTACTATGTACAGGATGACGGATGAAGTATTGGCGATTCCAATGAATAGTAAAACCTCTACTTCACGAGCTTATTTAAGGTTTTCCAAAGCAAATCTTTCAGTTCAACCAAACCTTGTTGGGCAACAGATGAAATAAATAAATGAGGAATGTTTTTTGGCAACTCCTGTTTTATAGCTTCTTTCAATTCATCATCAAGCATATCGCTTTTACTTACTGCAATTACAAAATCTTTTTGCAATAACTCAGGGTTGTATTCTTCAAGTTCGTTATGTAATATCTCAAATTCTTTCCGGTGATCTTTACTATCTGCAGGTATTAAAAACAACAAACAGGCATTGCGTTCAATATGCCTTAAAAAGCGATGGCCTAAACCTTTACCTTCGGCAGCGCCTTCAATAATACCCGGAAGATCGGCTATGCAAAAGCTCTTGCCATCGCGGTACTCTACCATACCTAACTGGGGCGTAAGGGTAGTAAAAGCGTAATCAGCAATTTTTGGTTTGGCTGCAGTAATTACAGATAATAAAGTTGACTTACCAGCATTTGGGAAACCTACCAATCCTACATCAGCCAATACTTTCAGCTCAAGTATCTTCCAGCCTTCCACGCCTTCTTCGCCCGGTTGCGAATGCTGCGGCGCCTGATTAGTAGGTGTGGCAAAGTTCGAATTCCCCAGCCCGCCCCGTCCGCCTTTTAGCCAGATGATCTCCTGGCCGTCTTCTAAAATTTCTGCTTCCACTTCGCCTGTTTCTTCGTTCTTAGCTACCGTTCCTAACGGAACTTCTATAATTATATCTTTTCCTTCGCGGCCGGTACTATTATTCTTGCTGCCGTTTTCGCCGTTTTCGGCAATTACATTTTTATAATAGCGCAGGTGCAGCAACGTCCAAAGCTGGCTGTTACCACGTAAAATAATATGACCGCCTCTGCCGCCATCGCCGCCATCCGGTCCGCCATAAGCGGTTAACTTGTTTCTTAAAAAATGTGTACTGCCCGAACCGCCATGACCACTTTTTGCAAAGATGCGTATGTAATCTATGAAGTTTGATTTTTCCATTGGAGCGCAAAGATAGCCATTGCTCATTCACGTTGATATGTGCTCAATCTAAGAGTGATTAGTATCGCAACCTATATTTCGTGACACAAGCATCCTATTGTTTTTCTTCTATTAAATGTAAATTTGTTTTGAAATAATATTAATGGCACAAACACTATTGCTTGAGGATGATATACAAATGGCAAATGGCCTGAAAAAGTTTTTAAATAACAACGGACATAGGTGTGATATCGTTAATAACGGGCTTGATTTTTTTAAAGAAATTGATAATGCCAAATATGAATTATTCATCCTTGATATTAATGTGCCTTATCTTAACGGACTTGAAGTTTGTAAGAAAATCAGGGAACAGGAAAGCAAGACTCCTATATTAATGTTAACTGCCTTTAGTGGTGTTGAGAATAAGGTGCAGGCATTAAATTTTGGCGCAGATGACTACCTGGTTAAACCTTTTCATTTTGCTGAATTAATCGCAAGAATCAAAGCGCTCTTACGCAGAAGTATTGCTCCTCAAAGAGAGACTGATATTATTTATGAGATCGCTGATTTAAAAGTTAATGCTTCAGAGATGAAGGTAGAGCGGTCGGGTATAGTGATAGCTTTAACACCTAAAGAATATAAATTATTAGAATTATTAGCCTCTGCCAAAGGAAGAAGCGTTTCAAAACAAACTATATCAGAGCATGTATGGGATGCTAATTTTGAAACAGGCTCAAATACAATAGAGGTGTATATTAACTTGCTGAGAAATAAAATTGATAAAGGTTTTGACTTTCCTCTTATTCATACCCGGCCGGGTTTTGGTTATTACCTAAAGGAAGAAACAAGATGAATCTAAAGCAACGGTTCTCTTTCTTATTCAGCTTACTTTTCTCTGTAATTCTTGCAACCCTTATGTTGGTTGTATACACGTTGTTTGCTAGGTTTAGGGTAGAAGAGTTTAAAGACAGGCTTGAAGAAAAGGCAAAAACTACAATTAAATTGTTGGTTGATGTAAATGAAGTTGATTCTCAATTATTGAAAATAATTGATCGGAATACAATTAATAAACTTTACAACGAAAAAATAATTTTATTCAACGATCAGTTTAAACCTATTTATACAAGTATTGACAATGCTCCCATACCGTGGACACTCCAAGATTTACAAAGCATCAAAAAAAACAAATCAAGTTTTCGGAGGTATAAAGGCTACGAAGTTTATGGAACATTTTCCAATACCAACGATAAAGTTTATTACGCTTTAGTTTCTGCAGATGATAAGTATGGTAAAAGAAAATTAACTTACCTGCAATACTTACTAATAGGTGCTTTTGTTATCAGCTCGCTACTTGTATGGCTTCTCTCTTACTATGTTAGCAAAAAAGGATTACAACCTCTGCTTACGTTAAGAAATAATATTCTTGAAATAACTGATAAAAATCTCAATACAAGATTGCCCGTAACTACCAGCAATGATGAAATAGGAGAGCTGTCAAATTCTTTTAACGATATGCTCGAGCGTATTGACACTTCTTATAACCTTCAAAAGGAATTTACCTCTAACGCTTCCCACGAATTACGGACTCCTTTGGCTCGTATAGTAACACAAATAGAAAACCTCGTACACGATAATTCAATAAGCCTTGCAGCAAAAGATGCGTTAAAATTAGTTTCAGAAGACTGTTATCAACTTTCAGATATAATTAGTTCTCTTTTTCTTTTGTCCCGGATAGATAATACTATCAAGTCGAAGGGTTTTGAAAAATTAAGGTTAGATGAAATAATCTTTTCGTGTGATGAACAGTTAAAAAAGATATATTCAAACTTTAAATTTCATTTTGAGATAGAGAGCAGCAATGAATTAAATATAGAAGTTGAAGGCGATGAAACCTTATTGAAGATAGCCATTGAAAACCTGTTGAAAAATGGTTACCACTATTCATCAGATGGTATAGTGAGATGTTTAATAAAACCCGGCTTAAAAATTATAGAGGTGCATTTTACAAATAGAGGAGAAGTGCCTGATGTACCTGATACATCCCTTTTGTTTAATTCATTTACCAGGGGTAAAAATGCATTTAACAGACCTGGTAGTGGTTTAGGGCTAAGCATTGTTAAACGGATTTTATACTACCATAATGCTGATATTATATACAACATTCCTGCTGCTAATA
>JAABUN010000691.1_pt1 | contig 83870 bp, 80 predicted proteins | sample 5559311 | NCBI WGS metagenome assembly JAABUN01 (sample SAMN10711877, study PRJNA513370) | rock metagenome | isolation source: Antarctica rocks | place: Antarctica: Victoria Land, Siegfried Peak sud
ACCGCCGGATCGGACGCATTACGCCTTATCAGGCCGTCTGCAAATGGCACCAGACACATCCACAACTCTTCCACAAAGACCCTACCGAGTTGCTCGCTTACCGTTCACAAACTCATGGGACTTGACAAGTAACTGCTTTAGCTACTTTCCGGCAGCCCGATAAATCATGCAAATCAAAACATATAAAGTAACTGCGTTGTTTTTGGTTACTTCAATTGCAATTCAGACTTCGATTGCAAACGCGTTTCCCTTTCAAGAGTGTATTCCTCTTGTGCCAGCCTCCAAATTGGTGCCCATAACGAGCTGTCCAGCAACGCTTCCCGCGACGGGAATCGCATTGTGCGACGATTTCATTGTTAACAACGGTAGCGCGTGCGGTGGGACCAGTTTTACTTCTTGCACACCTGTAGTCCTGCAAATGCGGTCTACCTATGTGAAGAGAGTGTGCCTTCCACCAAATCCACCTACCTGCGCTTACAGCACGTCCGCTCCTGGCCCCCTATTTCCTGTCGCTGATTGCCTCGCTTACTCGCTTCTGTAGCCTGTTATCATGCCTTCACTACTTTCGAAAATCACTTTATGCTTTGTCTTCTGCTTTTCTTTATCGTCGTTGGCGCAATGTCAGCAGAAGAAAGAAATTTGGCAAGCTATCGAAAAGCAAGATTCTCTGATTAAGTCTGCGAAGATTACCTGGCAGGGAAGCATACTCAGTTTTCCTGAGAAAAATTACGACTTGCAGCAAGCTAAAGTAAACATCGCGCAACAAGCACGTAAGCAAAATCTTCCTCCGGAAGCCGTTAAGCAGTGGGAAGCGGCTGCCGTGCAAGCGATTCAAAGTCAAATTTTGGGATCAGAGCAAAAATTTGAGAAAACTTTTGTTGTTGAATGGCCTCGCGTGAAGGGAGAAGTGATGTGGGCCGCAAAAACTGATCTTCAAGGCGTTGTCCAAAAGGGGTTCGCCGCCAGCCGCGATGTTGATTACTTCGATGGAAAAAATTTGGTAGAGATGCGCGGTGGCGCTAAGTCCGAGACAGATTACCCGCAACGCGGTGTTGTGTCTAAAAATAGCTCTCTCCAAATGCAATACACCGCATTTCGATTCGGCGATGCTCAATTTCTCTTTGGCGCCCCTCTATCGCAAATTGTAAAAGAAGGAAATATGGATCAAGTTACCTCACAAGAGGTGATTTTTCGTCTTAAAGCTCCTGAAACAAGCAGTTGGAAGGGTTTGCCCGTTACTATTTTTGTTTCTCGCCAGTATCGGCGTCTAACTTCTTTAGAAGTTCGCAGCCCAGATGGTTTTCTGTTCTTCCGACAAAAAGCGACGGATTGGAAACAGTATGCGGATGGAATTTGGTTTCCCAATAAAATCGTGGCGACATTATTTACGGGAGAAAGCAAACTCGCAGTCAAAGAAGAACTCTCACTGACGGCGGCTGCTTGGAACGCATCTGCCGACTTGAACGAATTGCGTCCTACTGTTGTTGTTCCTAAGGGGACTGTTTTGGATGACCTACGGTTCACACCAAGGCGACCAATTCGTTATAAGGTAAGAAAGCAACTTCCACCGGACGAGAGCGTGCTTCGGATGATAGAAGAGCATGAGAAAAAAGATGTTCAAGGCGAGCGCCAACAACAACTTACAACTGTCCGTAACATTGCGCTTCCCGTCGGCGCCTTACTGTTCATCGGCGGTCTAATTTGGTGGCGCCGTTCTCGCCAAACCTCGACCTAAAACTGCTGATGCAGCCCCTTCTTACCGCGCCCGCCGCAAAACGCTTCACGGTTGCACCTCTATTGTTGCCGCTCGCGTTATGGGTTTTGGCTTTAGTCTTTGCGCCGCTTCCGAGGGCAATTTCTCCGCTCTTTTCGTTTCAGGAAGCCGCGAGCCGTTGGACTGAATCGCCCGTTCGCTGGGGCATTGCGGCGGCTTTGGTCGGTTTCGCCGCTTTTACTTTGTGGCAACGGCGCTCGCGGCTCGATGCTTTTTGTTCAAGCGACTGTATCTCTGAGAAAGCTATTAGCGACAAAAATTTTAATTCAGAAATTTAATCAGAATTTCACCTGCTTTTAACACAACAGAAATAAGGGCGGAGGTATAATGATTGTTGAAGATGCAAAATCCTTTCGCGCTCCGCCGTCGTTTTGGCGATTCGTCAAAAAGCAAATCGCTAAATGGCGAGAAGTCAACGGCAAAGTCTCGCGCTCCGCGTGGGCCGTTGTTGGTGATGGTCGTGGGCGCGGTCTTGGTGTTTTGCCATTCTTTCGTCGAGGATTATGCTCAGGCCATCGTCGCTCCCGATGGGCTTTACATTCCCGACGCGCGCCATGTTGTGCCTTTGAATTCTCCTCTTGGCAACTACACACACACATTTCGGCTTTACAATGCACGCCCTTGGGCAAGAGTTGCCTCAGTAGAAGCCGATTGTGGATGCACCAATCTCTCTTGGGAGAAAGGTCGTGTTGCCCCTCTTGGCTGGGCTGATTTCACTGTCACCGTGCCAATTAAAAGGGTGAAAGCCAAAGGTTCTTCGAACATCGCTGTCTTTGTCGGCGGCGATAACACCGCAAGGATTGCTTCGATCCTTCAAAGCGCTGAGTAGAAGCGCTAAAAACAAAAAACATGAAATCCTCACTCAAAAGCAGGTTCGTTGTCGTGAGCGCAGGTTTAGCCTGCGTTGCTTTGCTTCTTCCCGCTGCACCTGCGAAAGCTTACTATCACTCGTGCAATCCTGGCAATGGCGCCACTGCCCCCGTCGGCCCCCTAATGCCTGCTCCAATGGAGAGAACGGGAACTGTGCTGGAATGTGCTCCGAATCAAGGCAAGAGGCCGTTGTCGCTACCTGTGATTGGAACTGGCTCGAGCGTTGTAGTGATTGCACTACGCCGATGGTTGCAGTTCCAATTGAATCGAGAAGTGGTGTTTGCGATGGCAACTTGGAACCCGACCCTGATGACCCCACTGCCTATAGTGACTGTGTTTGCATTAGCTGGAGTGGGTGGCAAACCACAGGAACCGGAACTTCTCCTGGATGCCATCCCGTGCAACCCTGCTAACCCTTGGTTTGAACCATTCACCTGATGCAAAAGTCAATCATCATCTCTCTCGGCTTAATGGTTATTAGTTCGTCTGCTGGTCTTGCTCAGCAGACGAACTCAACTGTGTGGCAAAACATTAAACGATCTGATCAATCCTTGTGGGCTTCTCACGTGAAGTGGAACGTGACAAGTATAAAGCCAGGCGATTTGAAAGTGGATGTTACGAAATATGTGGCGGAAACGGAGGCTTTGGCTCGCCAGCAAGGAAAGTCAGACGAAGAGGTCAAAAGCCTGGCAAACTGGGCGCGTAGCTACGCGCCGAAACTCAAATCTGGCTCCACTCAGTATGGCACCATAGAGTTCTTATACGATTCTCAAGCTACACTGGCCGACGTAAGCTGGGGGCCTGTAAACGGCGCTAAAGAAGACAAAGCATTAGGTCGTAGTTTCGATTTCTACGATGGCTCAAATGTCGTCACTATCAAAGGTGCTGGCGCTGACATTCCGAAAATGGGAGTGCTAAGGCGCGATGGGCTACCAGGTTTGCGTTCTTCTGCAGGTAATTTTGCTCTCCCTCAACTGCTAATAGGCTATCCCCTGTCAGGGATATTTAGTCCCGAAGACACCAAAATTTCGCAAGAAAAGCCCGACGTTGTTCTCCTGGAGAAAACCTTGAAAAGCCCACGCGATACCACGCCAAGAGCCTCCGGTGGACTGGAGGGTTTAGTTGTTCGAGCTACCATTTCGAAGTCCCATTGGCGCATTCTAAACATCGATTTTTGGAGTCCTTACTCCAAAAGAACGATGTTTAGTCTGAGTGCATCTGGTTACAAGCAGTATGCTTCTGGCGTCTGGTTTCCCTCTGAAGTAATTTCCCGCACTATACCCCAGCCTCAATCGAAAGAGATTTATCAACTAGAAAGCGCGGTCTTCAACGATGAGGTGGACACTTCGCCGTTGAAACGCCCTCTTCCTATTGGTGCTTCTATGAACGATTTTCGTTTTAGCCCGCGTCCGGGCGTGAGCTATGTAATCCGTAAAGGTGGTGTCCCCGGAGATGCCACTATTCTCAAAATGGTTGAGGAGCGCGAAAAGAGCCGAAAAAGTGGCGAGCGCCAACAGCAACTCACGACCGTGCGCAACATCGCGCTGCCCATCGGCGCCTTACTGCTTGTGGGCGGCCTAATCTGGTGGCGCCGTTCACGCCAAACCTCGATCTAAACCTGCTGATGCAGCCCCTTCTTTCCGCGCCCGCCACCAAACGCTTCACGGTTACACCTCTACTGTTGCCGTTCGCGTTATGGGTTTTGGCTCTGGTTTTTGCGCCGCTTCCCGACGCAATTTCGCCGCTCTTTTCGTCTCAGGAAGTCGCGAGCCGTTTAACTGAATCGCCCGTTCGCTGGGGCATTGCGGCGGCTCTCGTCACTTTCGCCGCTGTCACGTTGTGGCAACGGCGCTCGCGGCTCGACGCTTTTTGTTCAAGCGACTGTATCTCTGAGAAAGCTATTAGCGACAAAAATTTTAATTCAGAAATTTAATCAGAATTTCACCTGCTTTTAACACAACAGAAATAAGGGCGGAGGTATAATGATTGTTGAAGATGCAAAATCCTTTCGCGCTCCGCCGTCGTTTTGGCGATTCGTCAAAAAGCAAATCGCTAAATGGCGAGAAGTCAACGGCAAAGTCTCGCGCTCCGCGTGGGCCGTTGTTGGTGATGGTCGTGGGCGCGGTCTTGGTGTTTTGCCATTCTTTCGTCGAGGACTATGCTCAGGCCATCGTCGCTCCCGACGGACTTTACATTCCCGACTCGCGCCATGTTGTGCCTCCCGAAGTTACCACAGGTGACTACGCGCACACATTCCGACTTTACAATGCTCGCCCCTATTGGGTGAGCGTCGAAGCGCAACCTGATTGCGGCTGCACCAGCATCAGCTGGGAGAAGACACGTATTGCTCCTTTTGCCTGGAAAGATGTAACAGCAAGCCTGAAGTTGAAGAAAGCTAACAGCAGTTCAGTTGCCATCGCTTTCAAAGCACAAAGCGCGAGTGATGACTACTTATTTGCTTGGATTCAGAACGAAAAATAAGTTGGCCTGCATCGCGCCTCTTAACAATCCATACCACCATGATTACCAAAACAAAATCGCTCCGTGGAGCCACACTGCTGATAGTTGCAACAACTGTCATCCCGGCAGTTTCATGGGCGTCATACGACGAGTGTGATCGTCCGTTTTATACCACCCTTGGCCCAGCCATTAGGACCGCTGCGTGTTACGATCGACCCAATCCAGAGATTGCGGATGATTGTGGCCCGAGATGCACGGACACAAGAACTCCCATCAACAAGTGGGATCAGGAGTGTTCCTTCTCCATTGATGGATGCTCGTCTTGTGTGCCAGCAACAGCTACATTTTACTCGCGCACGCGCTCCGCGAATTGCTCCTTATCTGGGGCAGGGTGTGTCTGTGAAATCAATGATAATCAGGATTACGTCAATGGCCCGACCGTTACCGTTGGAGTTTGCGACACATTAATTGCGTGTTAGCTTGCTTGATGCTTTTCGTTGCGCTTTGACCTTCTGACTCAACAGACCAGAAGGTCAAAGCGAAGAAAGAAACAGCCACTTCACTGTTGTGGTCTGTTCACGCAAAATTTACAATGTTTTCTAAATCTTCTAATTCCGCCAATCGGATTGTTGTTCTACTTCTTGGCATTTGTCTCATCTCTGCTCAACAGGCTTCGGCGCAGCAGGATTTAAAAGATTATTACGATGAGCTCACTAATACGAGTCAAAATATCAACGCAAGCCAGACGCAGTGGAAGAAACATCTGGTTGAACAACCATCTCCAAGTTTAGATGTAGAAAAAATGGTCGCCAGAGGACAGGCTGCCGCGAAACAACGCGGGGCATCTGATGCAGATATTAGCCAAATCGGTGAGGTGAACCGACAAATTGGAGAGCAGAGCAAAGCAGGAACGGAGCAAACCACTCTTTTCTCCTGTGTTCACCAAGGATCGACAACATGGTGCGAAATTGCTGGTTCACTGTCTGTGCCACTCAACTCTCCACCCGGTAAATTAGAGTCCTATCGAATCAATTACGATGATGGCCAGAACATCATTTCTGTGGATAGGGCTGTTTTGAAACCGGGGCAGATGGCCAAAGATGTCCTTTGGGTTGGAACCTTGAACAGACAGGGAAAGTATGTCATGGCAGACGTTGGTAAGGAGAATCTTCCCTTTTTAGTCGGCACTCCCTATTTTGGAGAAGAGCTTCCAAGATTTCGCTTGGTTAAACAGAATAGCGAGACAGTGACTGTCGAAATGCCGCTCGACAAACCCTCTCCTCGCGTTCTGCGTGTTGTAGTGTCTAAAGTTGCCTGGCGTCCGGTATCGGAGGAGATGATTAACCAATTCAATCAAAAGGCGATTTGGAGCCGGAGTTGGGAGCAATATCAGCAGTATTCCGGCAATGTGTGGTTTCCAACTCAAGTCGTTACCAAGAGGTTCCGCAGCACAGGTGCTTTGTATTCGACTGAGACCTACGAGTTGTTAGAGGCTAAATTCAACGATTCCGCGGACACTTCTATTTTGAAAAAGCCGTTTCCAGTCGGCGCTCGTATCAGTGATTATCGCTTTCATCCTAAGCCCGAAGCGAATTATAAAATTCGCAAAGGTGGAATTCCTGGTGATGCCACCGTCCTGAAACTGGTCGAAAAGCGCGAGGCAAACGCCGCCGCAGCAAAGCGCCAACAACAACTCTCGACCGCGCGCAATATCGCACTTCCCACTGGCGCCTTGTTGCTCGTTGGCGGTCTAATCTGGTGGCGCCGTTCTCGCCAAACCTCGACCTAAAACTGCTGATGCAGCCCCTTCTTTCCGCGCCCGCCGCTAAACATTTCACCGTCGCGCCCTTACTTTTGCCGTTCGCTTTGTGGGTTTTGGCGCTGGTCTTTGCACCGCTTCCGAGGGCAATTTCGCCGCTCTTTTCTTTGCAGGAAGCCGCGAGCCGTTGGACTGAATCGCCCGTTCGCTGGAGCATCGCGGCGGCTTTGGTCAGTTTCGCCGCTTTCACGTTGTGGCAACGGCGCTCTCGGCTCGATGCGCTGTTGATTGGTGCGGGCGCGCTCACGCTGTTATCGGCGGTGGCGGCGTCGCGCCTTTCGAGCGAAATGGCGATTATCGCGGCGCTGTGGTGGAGCGTTTTCTGGGGCGCGCTGTGGCTATCGCCCGCCGACCGAGAGTTCGTGTTGAGCTTTTGTCTGTTGGCGTTTGGGCTGCAAATCGTGGCGACGTTGGGCGCTTATTTCGTCGGCTACGAGCCGTTCATCACGCCCCGCTTTGGAGCGCGGGCGGGCGGCATGTCGGGCAGTCCCAACCAGATTTACCCGTGGAGTTTGATGTGGGCCGCGCTCTTTTTCGCGGCGGCGCGTAATACGAACGATGCGAAGATTCGGCGTTGGTTGTGGGCTGGTGTCGCGGGCAGCATCGCGGTTTTGCTGCTGACTTTCTCGCGCGCCGGATGGATCGGATTGGCCGTCGTGCTGCCGTTTATCTGGCCCCACACAACGAGAGGTTGGAAGCGCGTTTTGCCCTACGTTGGACTGGTGTTGTTATTGGTGGGCGCGGCGACGATTCGCACGCGCGGCGAGGTTTTGAGTCCCGATAATGACGGTTCGACTTATGGGCGGGTGAAAATTTGGCGCGAATCGTGGCGCCTGTTTCGCGAAGCACCATTGCTTGGTCATGGCGTCGGGCAAATCGCACGGCGCACCGATTTGGAAGTGCAGTTCGTCGAACCAAAAAATATCTACGCGCAGTTCGCGCTCGAAGGTGGCTTGCTCGGCCTAGGCTGTTTCGGCTTGCTGACGAGCGGATTATGGAAACGTTCACAAGAGCTAAAACGCGATGACACCGCCGATATGTCTTCGCGTTGGGCGGCGCAAGCGATGGCTATGGCGCTTCCGACGCTGTTGGTGGCGGGGCTGTTCGACACGCCGATTTTTGGGCACTACGAACGCATCGTGCCCACAATTTCGTTTTTGCTACTGGCCGGAATTGTGGCTGCGCCGCGCCGCCAACCGCGCGAAATTTCTCTGCGATGGCTCCAGGCAACGCCCGCCGCCAAAACGCGGCACGCGCCCGCAGAGGTGGCGAAAGCTCTGCAACAACTCGATGCCGCGATGCGCGCCCACAACATCGGTTATCACGTTATCGGTTCTTGCGCGTGTTTGGCTTACCTGGGCGATTTAGCGCCAGTTGCCGATATTGACATCATAATTCTGGAGCGCCGCCACCGTCGCCGAACGCGACGCGTTATCGAAGAAGTCTCACAAATCAGCGGCGTGTTGGTTGACGATAGCTTATCGCGCTTTTTTGACATGAAAAACGGCGTTTACTTTCTGGTTTATGGGCGTTTGCGCTTGCCGCTCGATTCGCGTTTATTTGGGACGCGAACGGTCAACTGGCAAAATGTTGGGTTGCCGACCTTCCCGCCGCAGACGTTGCTGCATTGCTATCGCTGTCTGGTCGGAAGTCCATTGCGCCCCAAAGATTGGGAAAACGCGTTTCGTTTCGCGCGTTTTTTGCGCGGGCGCCGCGAGTTCGATCATGCGCTCTACCGTCCGTTTCATCTGTTCGCGCAACGCTGGCGCTACTTTCCCCTGCAACGCGCGCAACAGTGGTGGCGGCGCCAGTTGAACGCGGCGCCTCCGCAATGGCGCCGTAATATCATCGCTTTGTATGGCGTCTGGCCCGTCCGTATCTTACGCGCGACGATTAACTTTTGGATGCCCTTAATTGTGGTGCGCCCGCGCGACTTGTCGTTCTGGCGCAATTCTAAGCGCTCGACTCCTCGTCGGAAGGCGTTTACTCTCGTCGAAATTTTAGTCGTGCTGGCAATTATCGGCTTGCTGGCGGGCTTGCTCTTTCCCGTGTTTTCGCAAGCGCGCGAGCGCGCCCGCCGCACGGCTTGCGTTTCGACGTTGGCCAGTTTTGGCCGCGCCTTTCAAATTTACTCGCAGGACTATGACGGGCTTTTGCCCAACCCTGGCGGGCGCGGTATGCTGGGCAATGGCGGAACACCCGCTGTTGATGCAGCAGATAATGGTGCAGCTTGGTATTCCGCTGGGCAAATTACCAACGCGCGCGTCACCGACCGAGGCGCTCTGATTCCCTATATGGAGCGCGTCAGCGCGGGTGGCAACAACGATTGGGCCTGCCCCGACGCGATGGATGCGCGTTCTCCGTCGGGCGGCGACGCTTCGCACGCCGTCGGGCAGAGCTACACCATGAACGATTATCTGCGCGGCGGTCATCCTGGTCAGGCCGTTTTGATCGAACAAGACGCCCCCGCTACGCTCAATCCGTCTTATCACACGGGCGCCTCACTTTCGCAAATTGGTGCTGACGGTGGGCGTTCGGCGGCGGAAGTGATTCTGCTTTACGAAGCCGTTCAGCGCAATAGCGGTAGCGTTAATCGCAACGGATCACCTTACTGGGGGCGCTCGTGGCTGAGTCGCTATGGCGCCGACGATTTGCCCCAGGGCGCGCCCGAAGAGTATCATCAGGGCCTCTCTAACTTTCTGTTTTGCGATGGCCATGTCAAAGCTCTGCGCCCCGTCAACACTTGGACTGCGGCGACGCAACCCGACTTGATTCGCTTCAATCCCGCTTACGCCGATGCGCGCGGCGGCAGAAATGGCGCTGGAACGGTTGACCTGTGGAACCCGCGCACGCCGGACGTGAAATATCCCTAAATTGGCTGGCGTAGTGGCAAAGCCCGACACGTTTATACTTTGCACCCATGTCCGCCAATCCGCTCTTCGATAAAGCCGCCCAACTCGCCCGCGCCGTCGCGCCCATCGGCGGGCGGGCTTTGCTCGTCGGCGGCTATGTGCGCGACGAATTGCTTGGCCGCGCGCCCAAAGACGCTGACATCGAAGTGTATGGCCTGCAAGCGCCCGAACTTCGCGCGACTCTGGAAAAGCTGGGCCGCGTGGATTGCGTCGGCGAAAGTTTTCGCGTTTATAAGTTGGTCTGGCACCAGCATAAAATTCGCCACGAACTCGATGTTTCCCTGCCGCGCCGCGACCGGAAAGTCGGCGAAGGCCACAAGGGCTTTGAGGTCGAAGGCGATCCGTTCGCCTCGGTTGAGGACGCGGCGCGGCGGCGCGATTTCACCGTCAACGCGATTTTGCGCGATCCGTTGTCGGGCGAGATTCTCGATCCGTTCGGCGGGCAGGGCGACTTGGCCAACCGCGTTTTGCGCGCGGTTGATGCCGCGCATTTCGGCGAAGATTCGTTGCGCGTTTTGCGCGCCATGCAGTTCGCCGGACGCTTCGGATTGACCATCGAACCCGACACCGCCGCTTTATGTCGCCGCACGCCCCTCGACGACTTGCCCGCCGAACGCGTGTGGGGCGAATGGGAAAAATGGCTGCTCAAGTCGCCGCAGCCTTCGCTCGGTTTACGCGCCGGAAGTGACGTCGGCGTGTTCTCGCGTTTGTTTCCCTATTTGCAAACCGCCTTCGAGAGGCGCGGCCCGCAGATGGAAAGCGCCCTCAATGGCGCAGCGCCGTTGATTATCGGTTTGCAATTGCCTCATCAAGTCGCGTTGATGCTGGCAACGTTGGGCGCTTTTCTGGGTTGGCGCGATACCAAAGCGATGCTCGATAGTCTGGGCATCGCCAAAATGCGCGGCGATAAACAAGCGATTGACGTGAGCGCCCTCGTGATTCAACTGGTCGGTGCGCGCAAGACGCCACGCGATTGGTTTAATCGGCGCGACCAAGTTGAAGACAAAGAATTTCGCTTTTTCTCGGCGCGCATCGAGCCGCAGTTGGCGACGCTTTTATCGCGCGCGCGCGGCGATGTCGAGGCGGCGGATTGGTTCGAGGATAACTTACGGCGCCTCAATGTGTGGGACGGCCCGCCCGCGCCCCTCTTGATGGGGCGGCATCTGTTGGAGATGGGAATGGCGCCAGGGCCGCGCATCGGCGAAATCGTCAAAGCGGTTTATCTGGCACAGTTGGCGGGCGAAGTCGCGACGTTGGATGAGGCGAAAGCGATGGTTTTGAGTTCCGTAGGTTGAAACCTACGGAAACAATGCTTTACTATTCCCCATGAATCCCATCACCATTATCGGCGGCGGCCTCGCCGGTTGCGAAGCCGCCTGGCAAGCCGCCCAATCTGGCGCGCGCGTCCGACTCTACGAGATGCGTCCGCACGTCTCCACCAAAATTCACCAGACCAACGATTTGGCCGAACTCGTCTGTTCCAACTCGCTCAAATCGAACGATCTCGCCAAAGCGTCGGGCTTACTCAAATGGGAAATGCGCCGCCTCGATTCGCTGATTATCGCCGCCGCCGACGCTTCGAGCGTTCCGGCGGGTTCGGCTCTGGCGGTTGACCGGCGCCAGTTCGCGGCGTATATCACCGAGCATCTGGAGAATCATCCGAACGTCGAAATCGTTCGCGAAGAAGTCCAGGAAATTCCATCCGAAGGCGCGGTCATCGTGGCGTCGGGGCCGCTTTCGAGCGAGAAATTGGCGGCTTCGATTCAGCGCGAATTGGGCAGCGAATTCCTCAACTTCTTCGATGCCGTCGCGCCGATTGTGGATGCCGATACGCTCGATTACGACACGCTTTTCCTGGCCTCGCGCTATGACAAAGGCGAGGCGGCCTACTGGAACAGCGCGTTGTCCGAAGAAAAATACGACGAGTTTCGCAACGCTTTATTGGAAGCCGAAAAAGCCGAGGCGCACAACAAAGAGGACGTGCCGTATTTCGAGAGTTGTATGCCCATCGAGGAACTCGCCAATCGCGGGCGCCTGACGATGCGTTTTGGGCCGCTTCGCGGCGCCGGTTTGACCGACCCGAAAACCGACCGTTGGCCGTTCGCCGCCGTGCAACTGCGCGCCGAAAACACCGATGCGACGATGTATAATCTGGTCGGCTTCCAAACGCGTTTGAAGTGGGGCGAACAGACGCGGATTCTGCGGATGTTGCCCGGTTTGGAAAACGTCGAAATCGTAAGATTTGGCGTGATTCACAAAAATATCTTTCTCAATTCGCCCGCCGTGTTAAACCCGACGTTTGCGGCCAAGCATCGCGAAAACCTGTTTTTCGCCGGACAGTTGACCGGCGTCGAAGGCTACGTCGAAAGCTCGGCGGCGGGCCTGATAGCCGGTCGCAACGCCGCGCGCGTGCTGCAGGGGCAGCAGCCGTTGCAATGGCCGCGCGAGACGGTGTTGGGCAGTCTGTCGCATTATATTACCGGCGCCGACGCCAAACATTTTCAGCCGATGAACTCGAATTGGGCATTGCTTCCGCCATTGCCGGAGCCCACCGATAAAAAGAAGTGGAAGAAAGATGAGAAGCCGCCCCTTCACGTCGAACGCGGACAAGCGGCGCTGGAGGAATTTGTGGAAGAGTTCGAGTTAGTCGAGGCTTGATGGCTTAGATGGCACGCCGAGAGCGTTTACGTTTTCCCTCACCCGCCTTTGGAAAAAGGTTTGCCGCTCATCGTGGGCGACCGCAAAATTCCCCTCTGCAGGCCATCCATCGCGCCAGCCTATGCGGAGCGCCTGCTCGAAACCGTCGCTGAGCGTGCCGTCAACGCGGGCGGCGCGTGGAAATCTATGGGCAAAACGGTGCCAACGGAGGTTGCCGAATAAGTCTGTCTAACTTCAGCGCTTGAAATTGTGGCGCCATTGCATTAACATCAATGAGCGTGTCGTTGGTTTCGCCAATTTTTTTCCGGATTCGAGCGTCTGCTGGCGATAACGTTGCCGTGACGCTGCTCTGGTTAGTTGGCCGGTAAATTTCGGTTCAGGTCTCTTTTTCTATGCGCTCTACTCGCACCATCGTTTTCGGCTGTGCCCTGATCGCGGTTGCCCTGGTTTTCTGGGGCATTCTGCGCGCGATCCGCTCATCCAATCCTCCGGCTCCCGCCGTGGCCACCATTACGGCAGCTCCCAATGCCGTCAACGTTTCGGCGCCTTCGTCGGGTAGAATCGCCGTCGCGGCGACCGATATTCCCGTCGGCTCCATCGTGACCGGCGATATGCTCGAGATGAAGGATTATAGCGGCCCCTCGACGGCGCCCTTCATCACCAACATTGACGAACAAGCCGCCGGTTTCATCACGCGCGTGGCGATTCCCAAGGATAGCCAAATCCGCCCCGAAGACGACTTCATCGGCCACATTTCGCAGGTCGGCATCGCCGGAGCCTTGCGGCCCGGCACGCGCGCCCTCGTGTTGCCTCTGCCCGGCAAGCCGACGCTGCACGATCTGGTGAAAATCGGCAACTCGGTGGACATCATCGCGGCGTTCGATGGGCAGGAGTCGCGCACCATCGTCGAGAACGTGCGCGTGTTGGCCGTAGACGTGTTCGCCAACGATTTCCCGCAGGTCAACGCCGCCATGCGCGGCCCCTACAAAGCCGCGACGCCCGGCACTCGCGTTGGTAAGGTCAATACGGCGCCGGGCGCTTCGGGCAGCCGCTCCAGCGCGCCGCCCGACACGGTGCCGCCCGACGAACAGCCCACGCCCACGCCCGAAAACTTGCCGCCGCTCGATCCGGCGTTGACGCTCGAAGTCACGCCACAACAGGCCGCCGCGATTCAGTTGGCGCTGGCTTCGCAGGCGCCGCTTGACTTTTTGGTGCGCCCGGCGTTGCCCGGCAATCGTTCGGGCGAAGCCACGCTCATCAGCGACAACGGCACGCCCGGCGCCGACGGCGTGACGGCTCCGCCCGTCGTCAATGCCGTTACCAAACGGCAACTCGCGCCCTACGCCGAATCCATTAAAGATCGCACTGCCGGACGCACCGCCAACAATTCCAACCGCGCTGGCGGCGGCGGTTCGGGTTCGGGCGGTTCGGGTTCGGGCGGTTCGGGTTCGGGCGGTTCGGGTTCGGGCGGTTCGCGCACGGCTTCGACGCGAAACAGTCGTTTCAACCCGTTGCCCCTCCCCGATTTTCCCGACGTGACTACGACTAAGACCAAGACTAACCTGCCGAGCGAAATCATGCCGACGCCGTTTAATCCGGCCAAAGCGAGTAGCGGCGGCGGCGGCAACAATGGCGCCAGCAACAATGGCGGCGGCAACGGCGAGTTCGGCGGCGGCGGCGAGCGTTTGGCTCCGCGTGCGCCCTCGACTTATCAGATTCCGATTTACTCGGACGGCGGCGTGGTGCGCACCGAAACCGTGCCGGTGCCGACTCGGTAGATGTTTTTAAGTTCTCGCGCGGTAGTATGGGCATGTAGCGAGCATTATATTTTCCCTCACCCACTGCCTTGGCTCCGCCAGGCGACCACTCTCCCGGAGGGAGAAGGAGTTACTCGCCGCAAAGCGTAAGTTGCTTCAACTTTCTTCTACCTGAAGCAAGTTCCCAACAGTCGAATTTTCCGCCGGGTAGTTCCTTCTCCCTCCGGGAGAGTGGTCGCCTGGCGGAGCCAAGGCAGTGGGTGAGGGAAAAATGTAACACTTGCTTCAACTTCGTGCTATATCACGCGTAAACTCAGGCAAATCTGCCGTAATCCCGCGTTTCTTCCCCAGATGGTCAGTTTGTCGCGTTGTCCCGCGAACGTTAATCTTTAAAGTTGTTGAGCCGAAATCACCCGCCCTTTGGTGCTTTTAGCGACTGCGTCAGTTAATCTTTTTGTGCGGCTTCCCGTGTTGTCGAGCGGTGGCCCTTTCCGCCAATGCCTAAATCTCGTTCTTCCTTTCCGGCGCCCGCCCGAGTCTTTCTACCCGGATGCGCCCTCGCCGCCGGATTGTTACTCGTCGCGCCCGATGCCTGGGCCGCGCCCGCCGTGACTTCGACAAGCGTGCCCGCCATGACGCTGCGCGTGGGCAAAACCGCGACTTATCCGTTCCCCAGGCGCTCGACTTATCGCGTTGAAAGCGGTGCGCTGAACGTGGTGTGCGAAAGCAAAAACGGCACGCTTTCCATCAAGGCGATGCGCGAAGGCACGGTGCGCGTGCGCATCGAAACGCCCGGCCAGGCCGCGCGCGTCGTCGCGCTGCAACTGGCCGACGACGAGGCCAAAGCGTCGCCGACCAGCCAGAGTTTCGGCGCGCAAACGCTGTTGCCCGCCGTGTCGGTGACGGCTGTGATGGCGACTACGTCCCTTGTGCCCGATGTTCCCAAAGTCACGCGATGGGCTTCACCGCAGGTGATTGACCGCGCGACGGTGGGCGGCGCCATCCCACAACGCGCGCCGCTTTCGGGCGCGCCCGCCTCGGTCACGCCGCCGATTAATCTGGGCCCAATTCCCGCCGCCGGAACGCCCACACCCGCCGTCGGAACGCCGGTTGCGCCCGCGCCCGGCAACGCGGCGGGCAATCCGTTTCAACTGTTCTCGCCCGATTACGTCAACGGCAACGGCACGCCCGCCCTCGGCACACCCGCCGTCGGCACGCCCGCCCTCGACACGCCCACCGTCGGCACGCCACCCGCCATTGACACGCCCGCCCTCGACTCGGCGCCTGCCCTCGACACGGCGCCATCCATAACGATTCCGCCCGCCTATGCGCCGCCCTTGCCCAAGGCTCCGGTGACTGCGGCCAACCCGTTGCCGCGTCCCAATATCTCCGTCAACGCCACGCCGCCGACCAGCCTGACGCCGCGCATGCAACAGCAAATCCAACCGGCGGCGGGCGCTATGGGAACGCCCGATGTCGGGCAGACGATCACGCGTTTGCCCGCGCCGCCCGTCAACAACCAATCGGCGCCCAATACCATCGTCAACACGACGTTGCCGCCGTCGATGCCGACCGGCGTAAACACGAACGGCGCCACCATTTCGCCGTCGCTGCCAGCTCCGGCGCGCGGCATTAAGCCCAACGTCAACTACAAAACCACGCCGCGATTGCCCGCCAGTTTTAACCAGATCAAGGCCAGCCAGAGCGTCGAAGTGACGCAGGGCGAGGCGCGTTTGCTGAAGTTCCAGAACAACATTCTGTCGGTGTTTTTCTCCGACCCCGCCGTGATGGACGCGCGCGCCATCAACGCGCGCACTATCGCCGTGACTGGCGTCGGGCCAGGCCAGTCCACGCTCGCGGTTTTCACCGAGCGCTACCCCGGCGATGCCGTCGGTTTTCCCAGCGTTTACCGCGTGAACGCCCAGACGCGTGGCACCGCCGTGCCGACGGCCACGCCCGATCCGGCGGCGGTCGAGGAAGCGCTGACGATGGCGATTGGCGATCCGCGCATTCGCGTTTCGGTCGTCAAGCTGCCCGAAGGCACGCTCGCCGCGCGCCTGACCGGTATCGTGCGCGATGTCGCCGAAGTGCAGGGCGCCATCACCACAGCCTCGTTCTTCGTGCCGCGCGTTTTGCCTTCGGTTTACGCCGATCCCAAAGTGCCCTCGATTGACGCCGTTTTGTCGGGCATCGTGCCCCAGGCGCCCGAAGGCCAGTTGCAGGATAACCTGCGCCGCATCACCGGCAACTCCAGCATCGAGCTGATTTCGATGCCGGGTAGTCTGGTGTTGAAGGCCGAGGCCGCATCCGAAGACGACGCGCAGAGCCTGTTGCAACTGTTGCCGACGCTCAATCAGCCGGTGATTCCGTTCGTGACAATTCGCGGAGGCGGGCGCATGGAAAGCTCGAACATTCCGGTGTTGCAGGGCGAAGATTTGCAGCTCACCCAGAAGTTGCAGGCGGTGACGAACGTGCGCACGGTTTACGCGGTGCGCACTTCGGGCAACAGCGTGGCGATCTATGGAACCGTGCGCGACCGGAGCCAGTATGCGGCGGTCAAGCGTTATGGATTGGTCATCGCGCAGTCGTCGGCGCCGGTCGCGACGCAGGGCAGCAATCAGGGCGGCGCGGTGTTTCGCCCGCAGGGTGGCGAGCCGCCACCCATCGCCGCCTACGATCCGACGGCGGGCTATGAGCGGCAGTTGGGCGTGCAGATGTTCGTGCGCATTCTCGATCCGACCGAGGCGACGGTGCGCAACGTGACCATCGAAACCAACATCGTCGAAATCACGCGCTCCAACCTGAAGAACCTGGGCGCCGAATACGGTTCGGCGACGCTGACCAGCGAGAACATCGGTGCGGGCACCTCGATACCGGTCGTGGATAGCGCGGGCAATCCGGTCATTGACGTCAACGGTAAACCGGTCGTCAACGTGACGCCCGGCGTCACGACGCGCACCCTCGATCCCTCTTTCCAGGCGGGCACGCAAACTCTGGGCAACGGTTTCGCGGGCTTTGGCGGCTTTGGCGCCATCAACCCGTTCCGCGCGCGCATCAACGCCATCACCAGCAAGACCAACGCGCGCGTTCTGGCCTCGCCCAACATCCGCGCCACCGAAGGCACCGTCGCGCAAATCACCATTGGCGGCGAACGTCCGGTGCCGACCGCTTCGGCGTCGTTCGGCTCCAACGCGCAGTCCATCGAGTTCCGTCGTTTCGGCGTCATCCTGACGATGCGCCCGACGGTCACCGACGATAACACTATCATCTTGCAAATCCGCGCCGACGTGACGCAGCCCGACCCAACTTTGGCCATCAACCTCAACGGCGCGATTATCCCCGGCGAAAGCGTGCGCTCGATTGATACGACATTAACCGTTCGCCCCGGCGACATCGTGGTGATGGGCGGTCTGCTCTCCAACGATAAGCGTCAGCAGACCTCGAAGGTGCCGATTCTGGGCGACATCCCGATTATCGGTTCGCTGTTTCGCTCCAAGCGCTTCGAGAACAACGAAACCGAACTGGCGATCTTCATGTCGCCGCGCATCGACGCTCTGCCCGCCACGATGGATACGACCGAAACCGTCGGGCGCATTCCGTCGTTCCCGCCGCTCCCGACGCGTCAGGAAAGCAGTGGCGCCGCCTTCAATCAATCGCAGGCGAGACAGGTTCAGTAGATGGAGCGAACACAAAAGAGCGGCGCGAGCCGCTCTTTTGTTGTTTTGGTGGGGTGCCCACTCCCGCGCCGGTTCTGTTTCTGCGTCCATCCCATTATGAGCCTATCCAAATAGGGAGCGCAGCAGTGAGGAGAGCGGGGCTGACGCACCCTTCCAATCTTGTAGGAGTTCAAGGAAAGTCCGCCGATTGGAAGGGTGCGTCAGCCCCGCTCTCCTCACTGCTGCGCTCCCTATTTGGATAGGCTCTATGTATTTTTCGCCGCACTGCCCGCTCATTACCAATAACGCTTAAACTTAGCGGTGTTGTGACATCGCTGAGCCTGATAAAAACGGCACGTTCGTTGCCTGAGCTCTGGTGTTAATTTTTGGCGAGCGCATTGCTCTTTCTCTGACCTTATCCCGCATGGCTATTTCTGTTCTCCTCGCTGACGCCAAACCGACCTCGCGCCAGGAACTTGCGCTTCAACTGGAGCGCGACCGAGGTTTGGAAATCGTCGGCGAAGCCTCCGATGGCCGTCAGGTCGTCGATCTGGCGCGCCAACTTCGTCCCAACATCGTGTTACTCGATAGCGCGATTTTCAGCACCGATTCCCTCGTCGTCATTGACCAAGTTATCGCCGCCTCATCCGATACCGAAGTCATCGTGATGATCGATGGTGCCGATATGGATTTGATGCGCCGTCTGATGCGCGCCGGTGCCCGCGATTGCATTATGCGCCCAGTCGCGCCCGACGATTTGATTTCGACGATTCGCAGCGTTTATCAGGTCGGCGCCAAACAACGTGAAGCTCAGAGCAACGCCTTGCCCAGCCACGAGTCCAAACGCGCGCAGGGCGAAATCTTGGCGGTCTACTCGCCGCAGGGTGGCGCCGGCAAATCCATGCTTTCGGCCAACATCGCCGTCGCGATGGCGCGCGCGGCGGGCGAAGGCGGCAAGGCGCCGCGCATCGTGCTGGTTGACCTCAACCTGCAATTCGGCGACATTGACCTGATGCTCAATCTGTCGCCGCAAAACACCATCGCCGGTCTCGCGCAGAAAGGTCACGGCGGCATTGACGCCGAACTGTTGGAGCAATACCTGACGCCGCACGCCGAAAGCGGTCTGAAAATTCTGGTCGCGCCCTCGACGCCGCAATACGCCGAATCGATCACGGTTTATACGGTCGAGCAAGTCATGGAAACGCTGCGCGAAAACTACGATTACATCATCGTGGACACGCCATCGCAGTTGCAGGACACCACGCTGGCGGTGCTCGATAGCGCCAAAACGATCTTGCTTTTAACCTCGCTCGATTTGCTGGCGCTGCACAAAACGCGGACGGCTCTGGAGATGCTGCGACAGCTTTACGAGCCGGAAAAGATTCAGGTGATTCTGAATCGCGCCAACTCGGACGTTGGCATTTCGCTCGAAGATGTCGAGAACGTGTTGGGCGTGCAGATGCGCGCGCGCATCCCGTCGGACGGCAAAATCGTGGTGACTTCGATCAACGAAGGCAAACCGTTCGTGCTCTATAACGAGACGACGACCATCGCCAAACGGATTAACAATCTGGCGCTCGAACTGCTGGGCCGCGATCCGATTGCTCACGATGAATCGAATAACGGGCAGGGCGGCGGCTTTCTGAAGAAGCTGTTTAAGTAGGCAAAAAACCGGAGCGCAACGCGCTTCGGTTTTTTGGTTTGTGGCATAATCAAGGCATGAACGCCATTTTTGTCGAGCCAGAAATCTACACCGAAGCCGATTTGGAAGAGTTAAGCGACAGCGTTCATCGTTATGAACTCATTCGCGGCGAATTGCAAACGATGGCACCCGTTGGTGGCGTTCACGGCAACGTGACGGCGAACATTTCTGCGCTGATTGGCGAACACTGCTTGACCAACGATTTAGGCGCAGGTTTTTGCGCGGGCACGGGCTTCCGCGTCGAAGAGAATCCATCAACTGTTCTGGCGCCTGATTTCGCTTTCATCGTCAAAGGCCGCGTGCTTCTTCCAATTCCCGATGGCTTCATGCCAGCCGTGCCCGATTTAGTTTTGGAAACGCGCAGTCCCGGCGATAGCGCGCGCGAAGTCGCCGCCAAAGTCGAGCTATGGCTCGAAGTCGGTGCGCGCGAAGTGTGGGAATTGAATCCACATCGCCAAATTCTCACCGTTTATACGCCTGACAACGAGCCATTGGCGTTGAGCGCCGACGATAGGTTGGAAAGCGAACTGCTGCCAGGTTTATCGTTGGAATTGCGATTGGTTTTAAGTTGAAGTTGAAGAGGGCGTTATGTTCACCCCCTCCTCAACTTTCACTTATCCAAATAATTGTCGCGCTTCGCTCACTTCCACTTCAAACGCGCCGTGAAAAATCCCCGCCAACACTTCGACTCCGCGCATCGTCGCCGGAGTGCAGCGCGAAAATAACGCCGTCGCATCGGTCGCCCACACTTCGCGCGCGCCCATCGCTTGCAATTGTGGCAACAGTTCGCGGCCCTGTTTTATCGTTTGCGCCAAATCGTAACCGCACGGCGCCAAAACTATGATTTCCGGTCGGGCCGCGCTAATTTCGTCCCACGTCGCGCGCCTTGATGGTTCGCTCGCGCCACTCAAAACGTGCGTCGCTCCGGCGATCTCGATCATTTCGGGCACCCAATGACCGCCCAGAAATGGCGGATCGCTCCACTCTAACACCAACGCGCGCGGACGCGTTTTACCCGCAACGGCCTGGCGCACGTTCTCCAATCGCGTTTGTAATTCGCCAATCAACGCTTCGCCATCGCTGCCGGTGGCCCTCGCGACGTTGCGAATGTCGGCCCATAATCCGTCAATCGAGGTCGCCGACAGATTGATTAACCGCGCGCCCGACGGCAAATCGCGCGCGGCGGTTTGGCTGTTGACGGCGCAGACATCGCAAATCGTCTGCGTCAACACCACATCGGGCGCCAGTTCGCGCAATAATTCGCGGTCGGTCAAATACAAACTTTCGCCGCTCGCGATGGCCTCGTTCACGTCGGCATCTATCTGCGCGGGCGGCAAAGTCGAATCGATAATCGAGCGCGTCACCACCGGCAAACCAGCGGCGCACGCGTGATCGCATTCGTGCGAAATGCCGCGCAATTGCGCGCCCAAACCGAGCGCGGCGGCGATGTCGGTGCCCGAAGGAATGAGTGAAACGAGTGTCATGGGAAAATCGAGGATTACGTTAGCGCGCTCTTACTCTTCCGCTTTCATCAACTCGCGCATCGGCCCGACATAAATCGCGTTTTGCGAGCCGACTGGCGCGCTGTGCCAACCGTGAGCGCGCGCGAAATCTTCGTCGCCCCCGGCTTTTTCGCGGCACTGCGCGACTTTGGCGCTGATGTGATCGCACTGGCTCAAAATCAGCGCCTCGGCGCACATCGGGCGGCGCGCGGCGCCCCATTCGGGTTCGCCGTGATGACTCAAAATGAGGTGCATTACCTCGTGCTTGAGCTGGGCCGGAAAACCCGCGATTTGCTCGGCGGCCCCGGCCACCAGACAAGTGCCCAGCACGATATGACCGACCAACTGACCGGCGAGAGTGTATTCTCCGGCGTTCAAGTCGCTTTCCAATTCTTCGAGTTTGCCGATGTCGTGAAGCAAAGCGCAACTCACCAGCAAGTCGCGATTGATGTGGGGCAAAACGCTCGCCATGCGGTCGCACAATAACGCGACTTCGCCGCTGTGTTCGAGCAGGCCGCCGCGATGCGAATGGTGCATTGTGCGGGCGGCGGGCGCTTCGATAAAGCGCGGCCATAATGCGGCAGTGGGCTGGAAAATCGCTTTCAACAAAGCTTTCAAGTGCGGGTCGCGGATGGAACGGATCAGATCGAGAAAACGCCCGACGTGCGCCGCGTTGTCGGCGGGGAGCGGCGGCAAAAACGGCGACAAATCGGCGGGCGTCGGATGCGGTTGGACGGCAGTTAATTTGAATTCACCGCGATAACGCGGATTATTATCAACCTGGCCATGCACGCGCACCAATTGCGCGCCGTTGAGCGTTTGCAAAATCTCGGGCGGCGCCGACCACAATTTGGCATTGACGACGCCGGTGCAATCGCGCAATTTCAGTTGCAGATAGGGCGAGCCGTTGTTCGTCGTCTTGAGCGATAGATCGAGCGCCGCGAAAATAGCGCCCTGAAAAGCATCGCCCGGCGCGAAGCTGGTCAGGCGGCGCCCGGCATCATCGGTGGGAATATCATCGTCGCGCGCGAAACCGTTCATGCGCGTAGTTTGGCACAAAATTTAGTTTCGCTGGTTGGCCAGAGTATTTATCCTCAATACTCATGTTTCAATCTTCTCATCGGGGCGAACTCGAATTTCTGCACAGCGCCGACGCCGATATTTATTTGCAGGGCGCGCATCTGACGCGTTTTCGCGACTGGCTGTTTCTCTCGGACGCCTCGGACTTTGCCGATGGCCAGGCGATTCGCGGCGGCGTGCCGGTTATATTCCCCTGGTTTGGCCCCAACAAAACTGACGCGAGCGCGCCTTCGCATGGCCTCGTGCGCGCCAAAATTTGGCAAGTCGAAAACGTCGCCGATGATGCCGTGACATTGCTGACGCAAGCCGACGATTGGCGCGTTCGCATGAAGTTCGGTTTCGCCGACGAACTGCGAATGCGTTTGGAGGTCGAGAACTTGACCGATTTGCCGTTTCAGTTCGAGTGCGCTTTGCACACTTATTTCGCGGTTGACGACGCGCGAAGCGTAGTTATTTCTGGGTTGGACAGCAAGAGTTACCTCGACAAAACCGAGAATTACGCGCGCGTAATGCAAAGCGGCGACGTGACGTTGCGCGGCGAAACCGACCGCGTTTACCTCGATTCCTGTGCCCCGATTACGATTCGCGACGGCGCGCGGACGATTCGGATTGCGGGCAGTTCGGGTTGGCGTTCGACGGTGGTGTGGAATCCGTGGGAAAAAGTCGGAGCGCGGATGGCGGATTTGAGCGAGTGGCAAAGGTTCGTGTGCGTCGAGTGCGGCGCGATTGCCGACGACGCGATAACGCTGGCGGCGCGCGCGAGTTACGCGTTGGATATTACGGTGAGCGTGGAATGAAGGTTTTGGTCGCCCTCAACTTCCCGCGACAAAAATTCAAAAAGCAACCCCCGAAGCGCCTCGGCTGTCACACTAACCATTATGAAATTCCGTTTCATCCTGGCACTTTCTCCCCTGGCGTTATCGCTGGCGAGCGTCGCTTCCGGCGTCGCGCACGCGCAGCAAGTTGACGTGCCGATTATCATTGGCGAACCGGTGCGCAATCAGACGGCTTCGGTCACGCCCGCTCCCTCTCCCTCTCCCGCGCCCGCGCAGATCACCAGAAAATATACGACGACGGCGGCGGGCATTGATATCACCGAACTGAGCGAAAGCGCGGCTAAGGCCAAACTGCGCGCGGCTCTGGAGCCCAAGCTCAAAGAACCGATTCGCCTCGTTATCGGCGATTATCAATATACTTACACGCGCGCCGAATTGGGCGCGAGCATGGATTATGATTCGATGGTGAAAGTCGCCAACAAAACCGGCGCTGCGGCGCTGCGTTTGGATGTCAGCAAAGCCAAAATCGTCAAGGAACTTCGCCTGTTGGATGCGCAGGTCAAAGAGGATTTCGAGAACACTGCCTTAAATATCGGCGGCAGCGCCGTGCGCGTGCGATTGGCGCTCGAAGGTCAGCCCAAACCGTTCGCCGAAATGTTGACGGTGCCCTACAAGTCGGCACCCGATCCAGTCATCGAAGCCGACAAGCCCGATGAGGTGCCCGCCGCCGTTGGTAGCGGCAAATATCCGTATTTGCTGGCTGATTTCACCACTTCTTTCAACGCGGGCCTGCGCGGTCGCACCACCAATTTGAAGATGGCGGCCAAGAACATCAACGGCACCATCGTGGCGCCGGGCGCGGTGTTTTCGGCCAATAAATCTATCGGCCCGCGCAACGCGGCGGCGGGTTGGCGCGAGGCCGGAATGTTCGTTTCGGGTCAGGTCGTATCGGGCACGGGCGCCGGAATTTGCCAGGTTTCTTCCACGCTTTACAATGCGACATTACTGGCCGACCTGCCGATTGTCGAGCGTCATCCGCACTCGATGCGCGTGACTTATGTGCCGCCATCGCAAGACGCGGCGCTGTTGTGGGGGCGCAAGGATTTCAAATTTCGCAACGATACCGGCGGCGCGATCAGAGTCGAAACTTATATTAAGGGCAGCAAGTTCTACGCGAAGCTGTGGGGTCAAAAGCCCAAAAGCGGCCCCGAAGTGAAGGTCAGTTCGCGCGTTCTGTCGCGCTCGAACGGGATGCGCTCGGAGGCGTATAAAACCGTGGACGGCAAGCAGGTGCGGCTGTCGCGCGATGTCTATCTGGCGCATCCGTAAATTCGGGAATAAGGGGCACGGAACAAGGGGCACGGAACAAGGGACAAGGGCGGCACTTGTTAAATTTGCGGCTCGCTTGAGGCTGTCTCGTTACCTTTTCTTGCTCCCTGTTCCTTGCTCCTTGTCCCTGAACAGTCAAACTAAACTCGATGGCTGATTCTGCTAAGCCGCTCGAATTGCCCGCGTTTGTCGAGACGATTCTGGGCCAAGTCCCGTTTTTGCGCGCGCCGGTGACGTTCGGTTTCCGCTTCGCGACGCGTTGGGGCGATGATGCTTGCCCGTTGATGGCGGCGGCGCTGGCGTTTTTCGGATTGCTGTCGATGTTTCCGCTCGCGCTGGCGGGCGTGACGTTGTTGGCGCGCACCCTCGCGGGCGATAGCGTGGCTCTGGCCGATTTTTCCGGTTTCGTTTCGTCGTTTTTTCCAGGCGCGGCGGGCGCCAATATATCGAAAGAAATCGAGCGCGGTGTGCAATCTATAGCCGATAATCCTCATGTGACGCGCACTTCGATTTTCGCTTTGATCTCGCTGTTGTGGGTCGGGCGCGCCTACTTTGATACCCTCGCGACCGTATTGAACCGCATTTTTCCAGGCGCGCAACCGCGTTCGTTTCTGTCACATCAAATTACATTATGGAGCCTGCTCTTTGGCGCGGGCGCGTTATTTTTGCTGTCGTCTGCCGTCACTTTCGGACTATCGCTGTTGCAGACCATCGGCGAACGACTACCCGATTTTTTCATCAACCGCGCGCCAGTGTTTTATGATTTGCTGGGCAAATTCGCCGGTTACGCCATCACGTTTCTCATGTTCTATTTGCTCTATCGCTTCACGCCCAACCGTCGCGTCGCGCCGCGCAGTCGCACCTTGCTAATTTCGGCGACAGTGGGCGCGTTGGGCTGGGAAATCGGCAAATGGGCCTTCGGCAATTTCCTGGGCAACGTCACGCGCTACGAAGCCGCCTACGGCAGCGTCGCCGGCGTTGTGGTGACGATGCTGTGGATTTATTATGCCTCGATGATCGTGCTGTTGGGCGCCGAAGTCGGCGCCACGATTCGCGATGGACAGGATGCTGTAGGTGAAAAGCCAAATTGTGGAATTTTAACCACAAAGAGCACAGAAGACATAAAAGGGCACAAATAGATTTTCGAGATCGCAGAATTTTCTTCCAACTCTTTTGTGTCTTTTGTGCTCTCTGTGGTTCAAGAAGTTTCCGGATCAAAACAAATATGACCGTTTTTCAGACCGCCGAATATCGCGCCGTTTATGCCAAGTTGTTCGGCAAAGGCAAACGCTTCAACGCAATCGAAACCGCGCGCAACGGCATCTACCTGCAAACGCGCGGGTTGGCGTTGCGGCGTCTGGAGTTTTGGGCGCAGGGCATCGCCGATTGCGGCGGCGCCGACATTCCCAATCCGGACACGCTCGATGATTTGTGGGCTTCGACGCGCAAACTGGCGCACATGCGTTCGGGCGCGGTATTGGCGCAAATTCGCGCGGATTCGCCGCTCGTTGATTGCGCGCGCGCCGACGATTGGACGATTGAACCCGCCGAAATTTGTCCGGTTACAACTTTCCCCGATTCGTTCGATGAATACGTCAAATCGCTGGGCAAGAACATGCGCGACCAAATCAAACGCTATCCGCGCCGCCTGGAAAAACAGTTCGCCGTCGAATACGAACTGGCGCAAACGCCCGCTCAGGTGGACGAGTTTTGGGCGCAGCTCGTCGAATTACACGGCAAACGCTGGCGCGCGCGCGGGCAAACCGGCGTGTTGGCCCTCCCGTCGCGGCGCAATTTTCACCGGTATATTTGTCACAAATTCCTCGCCAACGATTGGCTGCGTTTATGGCGACTCAAATGCGATGGCCGTCCGGCGTGCGTTTTGTTGAGCTATTTCTGGGGCGGCAAATACTGGTTTTTCATCGGCGGCTTCGAGCCGGAACTGATGAAGTGGAGCGTCGGCACCTGTCTGTTCAGCCGCGTCTTTTGCCACGCAATTAACGAAGGCGCGACCGAATTTGATTTTCTGCGCGGCGCCGAAGAATACAAATATCGCTTCGGCGCCGTTGACCGCGAATACGTCAACTTGAAATGGTTCGCCGATGCCCCGCGCGGCGCGTTGCTCAGGCGGCGCGTCGGGATTGAAGACGCGTTTATGCGACGGCTGCACGAGAAGTTTTCGGCGGCGCATCAGTGATTAACAATGGAACCCTTACTCGCTTACGCACTGGCCCTCGTGCCGATTGCAGGAATTATCGCCCTGCTTTCTCTGCCTTCCAAGAAACGAAAATACGGCTGGTTTGTTGGTCTAGCTTATGTCGTTGTCTACATTCCTTTTTCTGTTTTAGGCAATTTCCAAACTTCTAATCATGGTGGCATGGATTGGCAAGACGAGTGGTTGCCACGCGGTTTGGCCGAACCGTATCGGCGCGAACGCATTTCGCCCGATGGTCGCATTTCGCGCGGACGCACCAAAACTCGTTTGACTTACGCGGGCAATTTGTTCTGGCCGCTGATTATCCTGGATAATTTGGTCTGGCACCGCGCGCACGAATCCGATTTAGGCGCTGAGTGAAACTTTAACCCTCTCTGGGAGCTTCGCCATATTTGCTGTAGAGTGCTTGCCAGCCATCTTCGCAGAAAGGTTCATAATGCAGTCCCGCTTCGGTGAGTTCTTCGACGTTGATGCCGTCAACCAAAATCTGGATGTCGTTTTCAAAGTCGGATCGCTCGTGCAACTTGAAAAGGAAATCGTGCGTCGCACCGTCAAGGCACGAAACAACACAGCGACGAACAACGTTTTGCTGTTCTTCATCGAGCGAAGCCAACGCTTTTTGCAATCTAAGCAAAGCGGGAGCTTTATATCTATTTGCAAGCAGCATGTCGCAATGATCGCTGCCTTTGTCGCGCAAGTTCTCCATGAGAAACTGGCCGAAGCGATCTAATGGCTCGTAATCAACGGGTTGGTTATCTTCCATAGCTTCAGTTTGGACTTATGTTGTGGCGGCATCAAGTCGATTCGCACTCAAGTGCCCGCAACTCGCGCCTCAAGCCGTCGAACCGCGCGCCGCCAACAGTTGAACTGATTCGCATCATGCGAATCACCCTGATCAACCCGCCGCACACCGCCATCGGTAGCCGCGTGCCGCGCGAACATCTGCCGCCGCTCGGTTTGCTTTCCATCGGCGGCCCACTGATTGACGACGGGCACGATGTCACCTTAATTGACGCCGAATTTGGCCCGCTCTCGATTGCGCAAATCGTCGAGCAAACATTGAATACAAAGCCCAACGCGGTTTTGTTGGGCCATTCTGGTTCGACTTCGGCGCACCCAACCGTTTTGCAAATCGTGGCCGCTTTGAAGGAAGCGGCGGCGCGCACTATCATCGTTTATGGAGGCGTGTTTCCGACTTATCATTGGCGCGACGTGTTGAGCGAGACCGCGCAAATCGCGGTGATCGTGCGCGGCGAAGGCGAAGAAACCGCCCGTCGCGTGATGCGCGCGCTGGAAAATGACGAGCCGTTGCACGAGATTGCTGGCATTGCTTTCCTCCAGGCGGGCGAACCGTTCGCGACGCCGCCCGCGCCGACGATTCGCTGTTTGGACGATTATCGCGTCGGCTGGGAATTGATTGACTTCGCGCGCTATTCGTATTGGGGCGACCGGCGCGCGGTCGTGGTGCAGTTTTCGCGCGGTTGCCCGCATTTGTGCAACTACTGCGGACAGCGCGGGTTTTGGACGCGTTGGCGTCACCGCGATCCGGTCAAGTTCGCGGCGGAGTTGGCGTGGCTGGCGCGCGAGCATGGCGTCGAAATCGTCAACTTCGCCGACGAAAACCCGACTTCCAATCGCAAGATGTGGCAGCAATTTTTGGAAGCGCTGATCGCCGAAGACGTGAATTTGACCATCGTCGGTTCGACGCGCGCCGACGACATCGTGCGCGACGCCGATATTTTGCATCTCTACAAAAAAGCTGGCGTCGCGCGCTGGCTGATGGGCATGGAAAATTATGACGAAGCCACCCTGCTGAAAATTCGCAAAGGCGGCTCGCCACTCAAAGATCGCGAGGCGATTCGGCTTTTGCGAAAGCACAACATTCTCTCGATGGCGACCTGGGTCGTCGGCTTCGAGGAAGAAACCGGTCGCGATTATCGTCACGGTTTGCGGCAGTTATTGACTTACGATCCCGACCAAGTTCAGGTGATGTATGTGACGCCGCACCGTTGGACGCCCTATTTCCGCGAGGCGGCGGCGCGCGAAGTGATTCAGCTCGACCAGCGCAAATGGGATTATAAACATCAAGTTCTGGGCACTCGATATTTGAAGCCCTGGCAAGTGTTGTTGTGGGTCAAGTGGATCGAGTGCGTGATGCAGTTGCGGCCCACATCGCTGGCGCGTCTGCTGTTTCATCCCGACCGCCCGATTCGCGATTGCATCCGTTGGTATTATCGCGTCGCGCTTGGCGTGCTGAACTACGAAATCGGCAACTTCTTTCGCATTGATAAACACGAAGCAGACGGCCCAACATTGGCCGAATTCTGGGGCGCGCCCCAAGACGCGGAAGAGGAAGCGTTGAAGGTATCGCGACGTTCGGAGGTGATCGCGTTGACGCCGGTTGTGCGAGGATGAAGCGATTACCGTCGGGAATGATTGCTTCTTGACCTCACTTAATTTTTCAGCGCACCAACCCGATGTTGAACTTTGTGTTGAAAATCTCGCAAAATCTGCTGTTGCGCCTGCACGTCGCCCGCCTGATGAGCGAGGAGCGAATCTCTGGTGAAATCACGCACTTCTGCGCTGGGTCGCGCTTTCCACACCAGATAAAATGCCGCGCTGAAAAATATCAATGAAGCTATGGCGGCTGGCCACATGAAAAACAGGACGTTAACATCGCGGCCAAAATAAAACGGCGAGGCAATAAAAGCAAACGAGAATACAAGCGCCAAAAAGAGTTGCATTTGAATAACCGTCCCCAGGCGACGACAAGAATCTTCCCACGATTCCTGCATCATTTCGCTCAGAATTTCCTCGATGTTTCTGCCCTGGCGCGCCTCTTCCGTATGAGCTTTATAGCGCCGAACCTTCTCGTTCATTCCGAGCATTTCGGATATTACTTGAACGCTTTCGGTTGTGGGCGACGATTGCAGTTGTTTGCGCGCTTTCAACAACTTTTGTAACTTCGAAGGACTTCCGACGCGTCCGCTCTTGACTGCGAACCAGAGCATTTTTAACGTGAGTCGAATCCTTTCCATGATGCGTTCCTCCTGTTGAAATCTATTTTAGCTCAATCAGCCAATCAACGCTAATGCGCGCTTCGCGTAGCGCAGTTTCGCGCGTGTCGCAAATGCTTATGCTGCCGCGAACGGGAATCCAGCACATCTCGAATTCCCGTTCACTGAAATATTCCTCGACAAAGCTCCAGTGCCCGTCGTCGCGCCGGAAAATTACGATGCGCCGTTTGCGGTTGTCGTCGTAAATTTCTTCCATTGCTACCGTGAATTACGCGACTTTGTGCGCTTCGGCATAAATGCGTAACGCCGCTTTCATGCTTTGCTCGGCGCGCTCGCCCTGCGACTCGAACCATTCCAAAACATCGGCATCCACCTGCAACGTGACCGTCCGTTCCGACGGCATTTGCAGCGTGGCGCGCGCGAAGAAATCGTCGCCCAAAGGCGCGATGTCCGAAGTGTCGATTTGCTCTTCGGTCAGGGCGTCAATTCGATCCCAATTGGTCTTGGAGGAACTGTTGATAGCGGAGGGTTTCATGGGGAAGAGCCTTGCGCATCGAGATAATGCGAACCGTCTCGGAGCCGCGATAAGTATAAGCCGCGACGACGGCGCGATGTTCTATCAAGCCGAGGCCGAGCCAACGCTCTTCGCCGTAATCTTGCCCTGTGTCGAGAGTGACGAGTATCGGGCCATCGAACAATTTGGCAGCGTCCTCGAAATCGAGGCCATGCTTTTCCAAATTCGATTCGTTCTTGGCTTCGTCCCACTCGAATTTCATTCCTCTCTCCGCACAATCGCATTCTCCTGGCTCGAACGATAAATCGCGCAGATCAACTCGACCGCTTTCTTGCCGTCGCGGCCTGGAATCGCCGGTTCGCGATTTTCGCGAATCGCATTCGCGAAATCTTCGATTTGCGCGCGATGGCCTTCGATGGAAATCGCCATCGGGTCGGCGGCGCCGCCGCCAATTTGCGCTTCGTCGGCCCACGCGCGCACTTCGTCGTCTTGCGGTTGCGCTTCTTCAAAATCCCACAACGTCGGCATATCGTCAACCAGAGTCGCGCTGCCCGAACTGCCTTTAAGTTCGACGCGCTTGAGTTCGCCCGGATAACAGGCCGTCGAACCTTGCACAACGCCCAGAGCGCCGCTCTTGAACTTGACCCACGCCATCGCCGTATCCTCGACTTCCAAGCCTTTGTGCAGGATATTGCCGCAACGCGCTGAAACTTCGTCCCAGTCGCCCGCCAGCCACAACAATAAATCAATCGCGTGAATGGATTGGTTCATCAGGGCGCCGCCGCCGTCCAAATCCCAGGTGCCGCGCCAACCCGCCGACTGATAATATTCTTCGCTGCGAAACCAGGGCACATAAGCCGAAGCCCACGCCAAATTGCCGAAGCGCCCGCCATCCATCGCTTCTTTCATCGCCCGCGCGCCTTTGCCAAAGCGCGCCTGAAAAATGCCGCCCAATCGAACCTTGTTTTCGGCGCAGACCTTGACCAGTTCGTCCACACGTTCGGGCGTGATGTCGAGCGGTTTTTCGGTCAGAACGTGCTTGCCCGCGCGCGCGGCGGCGACGCCCAAATCGGTGTGCGTGCCCGACGGCGTGGTGATACAAATCGCGTCAATATCTTCGCGCGCGAGCAGGGCATCGTAGTCAGGGGCGAACTCGGCGTTATATTTATTGGCGAAAGCCTGGCCTGGCTCTGCGCGCCGCGAATGGACGGCGACGAGTTGGGCGTTATCAACGAGATCAATGGCTTGTGCGTGGAAATTGGCGATGTTGCCGGTGCCGACGATGGCGAAACGAATGGGAGAAGTCACGCCCTATAGTTCACCGTGAATCGCGCGCTATGGCAAATCTACTTTTGCCATTTGCTTCTGCGCGAGATCGAAAACTGTGTCAAAATATCAGTGATGCAAAATACTCCTCCTCCTTCAAGCGACGGCGCGACCGATCCGCGTTTCAATCATCAGAACTACGTCATTACCAAGAAATTGATGCAGGCGTTCGGCGGCACTTTTTATCTTTACGATGCGCAGGAAAATCTGGTTTTATGGGCTTCGCAGAAAGCGTTCAAGCTCAAAGAAGACTTTCGGATTTACTCGGACGAGAACAAAACGCAGGAGCTATTGCGCGTCGGCGCGCGCTCGATTTTGGACTTCAGCGCCGCCTACGACGTTTACGATGCGGCGACCAATCAGAAGTTGGGCGCCTTCAAACGGCAGGGTTTAAAGTCGAGCTTCGTGCAGGACACCTGGACGTTGATGGATTGGAACGACGCCGAAATCGGCATTTGTCAGGAGGACAGCGCGTTCATGGGCGTGGTGCGGCGTTTCGTGGAATACGCCAGTTTGCTGATGCCGCAGCGTTACGACGTTACCATCGGCGGCCAGCAAATCGCGACCTTTCAGCAGGGCCGCAATCCGTTTTCGTCGCGTATGGAGATTACCTTCGACCAGCCCAACGCTGTTTATGACCGCCGCTTGGTTTTGGCATTGGCGATGTTGTTGTCGGCGATTGAGGGCAAGCAACGGTAGCACAAATCATGGCACCAGAAATAGATTACCTGCGTTGGTCGGTGCCATTTTACCTCGATTTCTTGCACGGTAATTTCATCAGTCAAAAAGAGATTTACAGCGTCGCTTCTCCGCATCGGCGTTCGTGGGAGGAGTGGCGCGATTTGCTGCGCCGCGAGATGAAAAACGTCACGCCTGAAATCGTCGGCGATTTGATGATGGATAGAGATTGGCGTCCGCAAATTTGTGGCGCCTATTTCTGCGGCCTCAATCGTTGGGATGATTTCACGCTCGACATCGGGCGCCGTTTGGTGGCCAAGAAAAACGGTTACGCGACGCAAGGTTATACCTTTGCTCTGGCGCGCATGCCTTCGCACGCGGCGGCGAATTACTTGTGCGGTTATTTATCGCGCGTCGGGCATTATACCGACGCGTCGGGCTGGTATGGTTACGACGTGGAGTGGGTAGTCGCGGCGCTGCAATGGGTGGATGCGCAGATGGGCACGCATCGCGTTGAGCCGTATGTTGAGAGATTGGTTCCTTTGTGGCAAGAAAGGCGTTATCGAAATTTGTTGCGTTGGTATCGAGACTCGCTAAGTGCCATAATGGAGTCCAATGCGCCGCGCGTCTCTCTTGTCGAAGAGGAGTTGGCGCGCGATGAAGCCGAACTATCCACTTACTTTTTGCCCGACGATGGCGAACGGCAGAGCGAGTGGTTCTGGAAGTTAATGGATTTTTGCGAGACTAACTTCGATTAATTTCTAATCAATTATTTCCGCGATAACCGATTTTGCGGGCGCCAGTCCAATCGTATGCTCTGCCTCGCCGACGCGAATTTGCATCACGCCTTCGGCGGGCACGGCACGCGTGATTTCGATATGTGCATGGGGCAGCAATCCGACGCTGTGCAGATAACGCAACACCGCCGCGTCTTCGTCAATCACGCGGCGCACGATGGCGCGTGTTCCGGTCGGCATCTGCGCGAGGGGTTCGCCGCCTTCGCGCGCCATTTTGCCGTCGAGCGTGGGAATCGGCGAGCCGTGCGGGTCGTGCGTTGGGTGGCCCAGCATCGCCGCCATGCGCGCCTCGACTTCCTCGCTTAAAACGTGCTCCCACTTCTCGGCTTCGATGTGCGCTTTGTCCCATTCTAACCCCAAAATCTCGGTCAGAAAACTCTCGCTCAACCGGTGATGCCGCGTCACTTCGAGCGCGACTTTTTCGCCTTCGTCGGTCAGTTCGACGCCGCGATAAGGCGTGTGCCGCACCAATCCCAGCGTCGCTAATTTCTTGATCATCGCCGTCGCCGAGGGCGCCGCGACATCCAGACGGCTGGCAATCGCCTGCGTGGTAATCGCCTCCGATGCCGCGCCCGCCGGTGCCTCTTCGCGCAGATGCAGAATAGTTTTCAGGTAATCTTCGGTGGCGGCGCTGAACGTTTTTTCCATGGCGATCTTTGGGGATTAGTCAGGCTAATCTGGCCTTGAAAGTATGGCAGAATTTCGGATAGCGGTTGGGGTGAGGGAAAACCTCCGCAATCCGAAATCCGAAATCCGAAACCTACTTCCACACTTTCCACGGCACTTCGCCGCGTTTCCACGCTTCGTTCAAAATCAAATACTCGCGATAAGTATCAATCGCCAGAAACACGCCGTCGTGCCGGTAGGCCATCAGTTCGCCGCGCTCTGCCAGCGTTTCCAACGGCCCTTTTTCCCACGTCGTGTCGTCGCCCTCGATCAAATCTAAGACCTGTGGCTCCAACACGAAAAAGCCAGCGTTGACCCAATTGTCCTGCAACGGCTTCTCGACAAAACGCGAAACGCGTTCGTCGGCCTCAACCGAAACCGTGCCGAACTTCGAGGGCGCGCGCACAATCGTGACCGTCGCCAGTTTGCCGTGAGACCGATGAAATTCCAGCGTCTTAGCGATGTCCACGTCGCTCAAGCCGTCGCCGTAAGTCAGAAAAAATGTCTCGTTGTTCAGGTAAGCCGCCGCGCGTTTGAGGCGTCCGCCAGTCATGGTATCGGCGCCGGTTTCGGCGCAGGTCACGCGGAAATCGGTTTCATCGTGCGCGCCGTGATACTCGATTTTTTGATGTTGTCCCAGATTGATGGTGAAGTCGCGCGTCATCGCTTCGTAGTTAAGAAAATAATCTTTGATCATATCGCCGCGATAGCCCAGCGTCAGCACGAAATCGGCGAAGCCGAAGTGCTGATAATGCTTCATAATATGCCACAAAATCGGACGCCCGCCGACCTCGACCAGAGGCTTGGGCCGAAACTCGGTTTCTTCGCGCAAGCGCGTGCCCTGTCCGCCGCAGAAGATGACTGTTTTCATGGAATAATTTCAAGTGAGAAAGATAACTACTCAGGCTCCTGTGAACCGCGCGCGTGAGCAAGCGGGCCGTAACGCGGCGGGCCAAGTCAAAGTTTCTCGTGTGCGTTATGGCCCGCTTGCTCACGCGCGCGGTTCACAGGAGCCTACTGGCGGGCTAAATTTCGAGCGTCAACCCGTCAACCGCCGCGATAACGTCGGGCAGTTGCGCGTAAACATCGTCTTCCTGCAACGGGTCGGTGAGCGTGATCGGATTGAAGTGCATCGCCGCGATCTGCCGCGCGCCCGAAGCGCGTCCGGCACCAACCAAATCGCGCGAGGTGCAGTGTCCCGATTGAAGCGCTAACTCGGCAAATTCATTGGGGAAGTTACGCTCGTGAATCAGCGTATCCACGCCCTCGATAAGCGAGAAGTAATCCGCAGTTCCGCTGGTATCGGTGACGAAGCCCAACGAGCGGTTCTCCCAATCAAAACGATAGCCCAGACTGCCGCCAGGATGCGGCAGCAACGCGGTATTGACGCGCACGCCCGCGACTTCAAACGGTTTGGCGGCCTCGATTTCGTGCCACTGCCATTGAAATGGAAGCGGAAAAACCAGAGGGTTGAACAGACTGCCGCAAACCGCATCGCACGTTTTGGCATCGCCGTGAAAGATGATTTCCAAATCGCGCTCTCGCATAATGCGCTGCATGGCGGCGATGTTATAAAGAAAAGTCAGGCCAAAAGTATGATCGAGGTGCGCGTGCGACATAAACACGTTCAAACGCGCGGGCAAATCGCGCCCGATAAGGCGAAAGGTGCCACTCCCGCCATCGAGTAAAAACGCGTCGTCCGGCGCGGCATCGGGCACGAAAACGCCCGTCGTATGACGGGTTTCGCTGGGATGATAGCCAGCCGTTCCAAGAAATTCTACGCGCATTTTTTTATAAGGTGTCAGTTGTCAGGGGGCAGATTTCAGATTTTGGTCGAAGAGAAAATTAGCGTTTCTGTTCTCCTGCCACCTGTCCCCTGTCACCTTAAACCACTGCCTCGCCCTGTTCTATCGCTTCGTCCAACTCTTCGTCGGGTTGGCCCAGATAAGCCGCGATAACGTGCGGATTATTCTGAATCTTCTGCGGCACATCGTCGGCGATTTTGACGCCGCCGTCCAACACAATCACCCGTTCGCAAATGCTCATCACCAGACTCATGTGATGCTCGATGAGCAAAACCGTGATGCCCAACTGTTCGCGCACCAAACGAATCGTTTGAGTGACTTCCTCGGTTTCCGATGGGTTCATGCCCGATGTCGGCTCGTCCAACAGCAACAGTTTCGGCTCGGTCGCGACGGCGCGCGCGATTTCGAGCTTGCGCTGATCGCCGTAGGGCAAATTGCGCGCATCGTTGCGGGCGCGACTTTCCAGACCAAAAGTCGCCAGCAATTTTTCGGTTTCTTCATCAATCCAGTTTTCGCGCCTCGCCATTTTGCCGTTTTGCAGCAAACTGCCGGTCAAACCATATTGCGCGCGCGAGGTGAACGCCGCGCGCACGTTATCGGCGACGCTGAGGTCGCCGAACAAGCGGATGTTCTGAAAAGTGCGCGCGATGCCACGCCGCACCAACTGATGCGGCTTAAGCGTCTTGTTAGCCGACGCAACCTTTTTGCCTTCGGCCCAAATCTCGCCGCCCGTCGGCGCATAAACGCCGGTGATAAGGTTAAAAACCGTCGTCTTGCCCGCGCCGTTGGGCCCGATGATGGCGGCCAACTGCCCGGCGGGAATGCCGAACGAAAGCGGCGCGACGGCAGTCAGGCCGCCGAACTTGATGGTGGCGTCTTTGAATTCGAGAACCATGTCGGATATGGGGTGACGGATGTCAGATTTCGGAGGAGTTGGAAGCAAGCGTTGTCGAGCTTCGCGATAAAGCGGAGAAACCGTTGCCAATCAGTGTGGCAGAGTCGCACTCTTCGGGCAAATAATGCGCGAACAAATGGCGCTTTTGCCAGCAGGAATCTCGCTCCGCCCGCAGTTGAGAACTGATAGTGCGCTTTCGCAGGAGTTGCTGGCAAGTGTCTTCGTTTGGAGTGTGCCCGTGAGGGTGATTAAAACTTTAGTCGCCCTCACGGACGCATTCCCAAACGGGAATGCCGCAATTTTTGAACAGCAACTTCTGTGAGGACACGCTAAGATATAAGAAGACAATACGGTTTTTCCATGTCAATTAACTCTGCGTTACTTCATCCTACGCGCTGGTTCGCGCCGCCTACCGTCCAACATTTGCCGCCCGCATTGCCCGAAGCTCCCGTTCTCGACGGCTCTTCCGACCAAACGCTTAATGTGGGGCGCAATCAGTGGTTTGCCTGGCGTGCGACGCTGCAAATTGACGGCGTGCCCGCCGAATTAGAAGCGAACATCGCGCTCGATTCCAAATATTTTTTGTGGATCAACGGCGAAATGGTCGTGCGCGAGGGCGGTCTCAAGCGCGGCCCATCGCCGACGGGCAGTTACTTCGACCGCATCGATATCGCGCCGTTTTTGCGCGAGGGCACCAATCAAATCGCGATTTTGCACTGGTATTTTGGGCGGCACGGCTACTCGCACGCCGACAGCGGCACGCCGTTTTTCGTCTTCGATTTGCCCGCGCCCTTCGAGATGAATTGGAAAGTGCGACGTCATCCGGCCTTTGGCATCGCGCCCAATCTGGCCAACGGCTATCGTTTGTCCGAGGGCAGCATCGCCTTTGACGCGCGCGAAGAGATGGACGGTTGGACGAATATGGGCTTCGACGATGCGCGCTGGTCGCAGCCCGATTCCATCGAGCCCGTTGTCGAATTAATCGAACGTCCGACCCCGTTGTGGAAGGATTATGGCGCCCGAGAGTATGAGCACATCTCACGCGAAACTGGCGCGAATGGCGAGCAGATTTGGATTGGAACGTTGCCTTACAATTGTCAGTTCGCGCCGATTACACGCGTTTATGATGAGAGCGGCGGACACACTATCGAGATGCGCACCGACAATCCCCAAGAAGTTTTGCAGGCGCACACCATCACGCGCGCGGGCGAGCAGGAGTTTGAAGCCCTGGGTTGGCTGAGCGGCGAACGCGCGATTTATATCGTGCCGCCGGGCGTCGAAATACGCGAAATCGGGTTTCGCGAGACCAGTTACGCGGTGGATTTCGTCGGCGAGTTCGAGTGCGACGACGAGAATTTGAACGTGCTGTGGCGTAAAGCCGCGCGCACTCTGCTCATTAATATGCGCGATACGTTCATGGATTGCCCCGAACGCGAGCGTGCGCCGTGGTGGGGTGACATCGTGGTGCAATTGGGCCAAATCTTCTACACCTTTGACGAACGCGCGCAACCGTTGGTAAGCAAAAGCCTGCGCGAACTGGCGGCGTGGCAACGGCCCAATGGCAAGCTGTTCACGCCGTGCCCGGCGGGCCTGTGGAACGGCGAACTGCCCGATCAAATGTTGGCTTCGGTCGGCTTTTACGGATCATGGACGTATGCGTTTTTTGCCGACGATTTCGAGACTTTGCGCGCGATTTATCCGGCGATGAAGCGTTATTTGGAGGTGTGGAAGCAAGACGAAAACGGCGTCGGCATCGTCCGCGAGGGCGATTGGTTCTGGGGCGATTGGGGCGAAAATATCGATCATGCCGTGACGCAAAACGGCTGGCTGATGCTGGCGTTGCGCGCGGCGATTCTGACCGCGCGTAAGTGCGAGGACGCCGAAGGTGAAGCGCATTTTTCGGCGCGCGCGCGGGCGTTGCAAGACGGGTTTCACGACGCGTTTTGGAATGGGAGCGCCTACCAGAGCGAGTATTGCCCCGACGAGTGCGACGACCGCGCGCAGGCGTTGGCCGTGCTGTCGGGTTTGGCCGCGCCCGAAACGTTTCCGCAGATGCGAGAGGCATTGCAAAGCCAGCGTTTCGCCAGTCCTTACATGGAGAAATACGTTTTGGAGGCGTTGTTCGCCCTCGACGCGCCCCAACTCGCTCTCGACCGGATGCGCGAACGTTTCAGCGAGATGATCGAAGCGCCGCAAACGACGTTGTGGGAGCATTGGCGCGGCGCGTCCGGCTCGCTCAATCACGCTTGGAGCGGCGGGCCACTGACGCTTTTAAGTTCCAAAGTCGCCGGTATTTCTCCGCTCGAAGCGGGCTTTGCGCGCATTTTGGTGCGCCCGCAAACTGGCGACTTGAACCGCGTAAGTTGCCGCGTGCCGACGCGCAACGGCTTCATCGAAACGCGCTGGCAACGCGAGCAAAGCGGCGCCACTTTCGAGATTACGGTGCCGCCAAATTGCGTCGCGCAAGTCGAGTTAGAAGCGCCTGTTGCCGACCAAAACGGCGTCTGGCGTTTTGAAAACCAGGCCACCGCCGCCGAACTCGGCGCCGGAACCCACCGCGCGGTTTGGCAGCAAGACGACATTAGTTCCTGAAATCAGCAAGGGAAAAATAGAGTCCTAAGTCAATGGTAAACCCTTGAGGCTCATGTTCAGTCTGTGTGCAAAGAGTGGTAAACTTTGGAACATGCTATTCCCTTTAACTCCCTTACTCAGTCACGAGCAGTGCGTGGCCTGGATCGAAGAACATTTTCACCCCGAAGGTCTGGTTTGTCCCGAATGTGGGGCAAACCGTGAGCAAGCGCGTCCCTTTCGCAGCACGCAACGCGGCGTCGAGGCCTATCGTTGCAATCTCTGCCAGTGTGCCTACAATCTCTACAGTCAACAGAATCGCTGCGAGGATCGCGATGACAACGAGCAATTCGATCAACGTGAACGTTTTGGAAAATTTGCGCGGTGTTTGGTTGGCGCCTTGAGCGTCTGAAATGGTGATGTATCGCATGGGTTGATCTCCTAATTTTGAAAACGTCAGTGTTCATACCAAAGGTTTGGTATTGGGGTCATAGACGCGAATCTTGATGGAGTTTGAGATGGGGAAAAGAGCCTGAATTGCCAGATTTTCAGGGCGGCGGGCCAGTGCTTTCGCGGACTTGCAATTTTCCTTTGATGATTCGGCGTTGCAGGGCATCATCGAAACGGCCTGTTATGCGTCCGTTGAGTAGGTCAACGGTGTTCGAGGCGATTTCTTTGATTGGCTTGGCCATGGTCGTGATCGGCAGACGATTGTAGCGGGCGAGCGGCAATCCATCGAAGCCAACTACGCTAACATCTCGCGGCACCTGAAGTCCGGCGCGCTCGACTCCGGCGACGAAGGTCACGGCGGCGTGATCATTGACTATGCAGAGGCCCGTTGGCCTGTCGTTTGGCGGCAGAGTCAACCATTGCTCGGCCAGACTTGCGCCGCCTTCTTCGAGACCCTGCCTTGAGTCGCCTCCGCAAAAACGCCAATCGTCGCGCACGTCGAGGCTATACTCAGCCAGAGCGGAGCCAAAGCCGCGCATCCAGGCGCGTCCCCATTTATCGTTGCCCGCGTTGAAGAAGCCCAGCTTGCGATGCCCCAATTCCAACAGATGCCGAGCGGCCTGATAAATAGCGTCTGCGGTATCGAAAATTACCGCGTCGGTGCATTCTTCGGTTTCGAGAAAAGAATTGGTGACGTAGCGCACCACGATGCCGCCATTGTTGCGGTAACGGCTCAACCGATCGAAAATATCATCGTAGGAGAGGCCCGTCACAATCGCGCGCGGTTCCTACTGGCACACGCTGTTGATCAGTTCGGCCAAATCCTCGCCATGACTGCGTGTGCTACGCGCGTGAATCGGCACTTTATAGCCCTGCTCGACCAACAAGTTTTGGATCAGCAGCAGTTGGCGCGTTTGCATCCCGGCATCGAGAAATGCTGGCAACAGCGCGACCGTATTTGTAAAGCCGCCTTTGACCAAACGCTGGGCATTCAGGTTCGGCTCGTAACCTAACTCGCGCGCCGCCTGCTCGATGCGCTCGCGCGTTTCCGCCGAAACACCCGTATTCGATTTGGCACCGTTGAGCACAACCGAAGCCGCTGACTCGTTGACCTCCGCCTGACGCGCCACGTCACGCAACGTGACACGACGCAAACGAATCCCAGAATTTGTCTGGGTTGCTCCGGCGTCGCCTTCGACCATTTGAATCATTGTTATTAAACGTCTGGTATTGATTATACCCAGAATGCGCACTTTTCAGGTAGTGGCTCAATGCGAGTAGTTCGTCGTAGTGTCGCGAGACGCGTCTGGCACAACGAACGCAATGCCTCCCGCGCGAAAGATTCAGAGACGCGTCTCGCGACGCTACGACGAACTACTCGCATTGAGCCACTACCCACTTTTCAAACATCTAAACGGCCTTTGGCCCAAAAATTTAAATTTACGGCAGGTAGTGTTCTGTCAAAGTCCAGCCTCGCGCCCGCAGTTGCGCGTAAACCGAAGCGGGCAACTCAATTGGAGTTTCTTGCAAATGAGCTTGCGCTAAAACATCCAGCCCCGAAGTTTCGACTTGGCTATAAACCCAACCGTAACTGTCGATGGTGTAAGAGAGGCGGTTCTGAACACGATCCCATTCCAGCGATTCGTAGTCAAATAACTCTAAATTGCTCTTTTTGTCCCACTGCCGCGCCCAACTCACTTCGATTTTACTCGCGTAAGGATGTTGTTTTACTTCCACATTGATGCGTTCAAAAAGCAGTCGTGAGGCAATCTTATGATCCCCCAAATGAACTTTTACTGGTTTCTGCGATTCTCGCACCTTCCATGCAACGCTCAATAGCATAACCGGAAGCGCCACAAAAAAGATGACGCGCCAGTCCGACTTGGTTACGTCAGATTTGCCGCGCCATCTCATCGCCGTTTACGTTTGTTTCGCGCCGCGCGTCAAAACGATTAAACCCGTCCGCACCAATTCCAAAATCTCGTGGTTGCTCAACATGCCCTGCATCGCGTCCACTTTGCTCGATTTTCCGGTGACTTCGAGCATCATCGTCTGCAAATCGGAGGCGACGACTTTGGCCTGATAAATCTGGGCGATTTGCAAAATTTCGGCGCGCGTGGCGGCGTCCTCGACTTTAATTTTAATCAAAGCCAGTTCGCGCCCGACTAAATCGTCGTGGGTGTGGTCAATGACTTTAATCACGTCAATCAGTTTGAACAGCTGATTGCCGATTTGTTTGAATTGCATATCGTCGCCCGCGACGACGACCGTAATGCGCGAGACGGTATGGTCTTCTGTCCGCGAGACGGCCAGCGATTCGAGGTTGAAACCGCGACGCGCGAAGACGTGAGCCACGCGCGCCAAAACGCCGGGGCGGTTCTCGACCAGAATCGAGATGGTGTGCAACTCTTCGTCGCCTCTCATCACGTTGACGCCCGCCGCCGAGATGATCGTCGGCACGCCGTTGTCCAGGATCACGTCGGGGTCTTGCGCGGGCACGTTCGATTTTATTGTTCCGTTATTCATTTTGGTAGGGGCGATAGGGTGTTCGCCTTTGTATAAGAGCAGGGCGAACCCTTCACAACCTTCCGCCAATGTTTTGCAGAGACGGGTGTTCGCCTTTGTATAAGAGCAGGGCGAACACCCTATCGCCCCATCTCCTATATTTTAATCTGTCCCGCTTTCAAATCGTCGTTCCACTCTTCGGTGTAGCCGCCCGATTCGGCGGTTTCGACGGCCTCGTCGGGCGCGTTTCCATCGGTCGTGCTTTCCAGCGCCGTTGGCGCGTCGGCCAACTCTTGCGCGCCGTTGCCATTGCTGCCGTTGCGCGGCCAACCGCCGACCGGAACCGATTTGCCATCGCCGCTCAGGCGCAGGTCGTGAACGGTTTTGCCGCCGGGGATCATTGGGTAAACGTCCTCTTCGGTGTCGGTCATGAAGTTCATCACGACCGTGCCAGGATTCTTCTGCGCTTCGCGAATCGCGTCGGCCACTTCGTCGGGTTCGGTGATCGTCATGCCCGTCGTCGAATAGGCTTCGGCGACTTTGGCGAAGTCGGGACACTTCGACAGATCAATGCCGCTCCAACGCTTGGAGTAAAACAGTTTCTGCCACTGCCGAACCATGCCCAACGCCGAGTTATTCAAAACCGCGATCTTAACCGGAATATCATACAAAACGCCGGTCGCCAGTTCCTGAATGTTCATCTGGAACGAGCCGTCGCCGGTGATGCACCAAACTTCGGTGTCGGGGTCGCGGTGCTCCATGATACAACCGACTTTGGCGCCGATGGCGGCGGGATAGCCGAAACCCATGGTGCCCAGACCGCCCGACGTAATGAACGAACGGGTGTTCTGCGGGTTGTAATACTGCGCCGCCCACATCTGATGCTGGCCGACGTCGGTCGTCATAATCGCCTCGCCTTTGGTGGCTTTGGCGAGCTCTTCCAAAACGAATTGCGGCTTGAGCTTGCTGCCGGTTTGTTCGTAAGTCAGCGGTGCGGCCTCTTTCCACTCGCCGACCATTTTGTTCCATTCTGGGTGCTGCTTGGGCGCGACCGCCGCCGTCAACTGCTTGATGACGGTTTTGACATCGCCCCAAATTCCGATTTGCGCGAAACGAATTTTGCTCAGTTCGGCTTGGTCAATATCAACGTGAACCACCTTCGCGTTGGGTGCGAACTTGGCCGGATTGCCGGTGACGCGGTCGTCGAAACGCGCGCCCAGAGCGATGATCAAATCCGATTCGTGAACCGCCCAATTCGCGTAGGCCGTGCCGTGCATTCCCAGCATATCCAGAGCGAGCGGATGGCCGCCGGGGAAAGCGCCGCGACCCAGCAAAGTCGTGGTGACGGGACAATCAATTTTGGTGGCGAACTCCATCAATTCGTCGGCGGCATCGCCCGAATTGACGCCGTTGCCGACATAAAGCACTGGCTGTTTGGCTTCGGCGATTAACGCGGCGGCGGCTTTAATTTGTTCGGGCGCGCCCGGCGTTTCGGGTTTGTAGCCGCGCAGATTGACCGATTCGGGATATTCAAAGACGCCGGGGAAATGGCCTTCCGAAATGTCTTTGGGAATGTCAATCAACACTGGCCCTGGCCGTCCCGTGCGCGCGATGTGATAGGCTTCTTTGACCACGCGCGGAATGTCCTCGACGCGCTTGAGCAAATAAGAGTGCTTGACGATCGGCATCGTGATACCGAAGGTATCGCACTCCTGAAAGGCGTCTTTGCCGATGTTGGCTGAGGCGACCTGGCCGCTCAGAAACACCGTTGGCGTCGAATCCATGTAGGCATCGGTGATGGCGGTGACGAGGTTGGTCGCGCCCGGCCCCGAAGTGCCGATGCAGGTGCCGACGCGCCCAGTGGCGCGGGCGTAGCCTTCGGCCATGTGACCGGCGCCCTGCTCGTGGCGCGTCAGGATGCTCCAGATGTCCTGCTGTTTGCCCAGTGCATCGTAGATCGGCAGAATCGCGCCGCCGCTGATGCCAAATAAGACATCAACGCCCTCGCGTTTCATGCTCTCGAGTAAAATTTCTGCTCCGTCCATAATTGTGTGTCAGCGCTTAGTGGCTGTGGGGTTTGCGTCAGAGGAACGCGAGATTTCGCCGCCAAATTTTGGCGCAAAAAATCCCGCGAACTGTGGAGCGTTTCAGTGTAACGCAGTTCGCGGGATGCGGAGTTTGGAAAGGTTGAGATGTGCGGCGTTTAACCCCCTCTGTCCTTACGGACATCTCCCCCTTCGTAAAGGGGAGAAAAATTGCGAAACAATAACGCGTTGAACGCAAGCAAAAACGCAACACACTAAAGCAATCTTTCTCCCCTTTACGAAGGGGGAGATGTCCGTAAGGACAGAGGGGGTTAAACGCCGCACATTTAATTTTTAAGCGAAATACTTGATCAAAACCAGTTCGTTGCCCTGACCACACACGAAGCGATGTTCGACTTTATCCACGAACGATTGAATGATGAAGATGCCCAATCCGCGCCGTTTGCCCGCCGCGATCCAGTCTTCGATTTCGTCAACGGTATCGGCCTGATCGGTGGCGAAGTTGATGCTCGAATAATCCTGAATCGTGACTTCGAGGCGATCTGCAAAGCGCGCCAGCAAAACCACGATTTCCATTTTGAGCGGTTGCGTGGTGTAAGCGTGCTCGATGATGTTGGTGCAGGCTTCGCCCACGGCCATCTCGATTTTGGCGACATCTTCGTCGCCGAAACCGCTCTCTTCGGCGGCGCTGACGACGGCATGGCGAATCTTGGGAAGCGCGGCGGGCGCTCCCTCGGCGCGCACCTCTTGATGCCACGACGCGTCTTTAGGGATGCGAAGCGGAGTGCCGTTGGGCGAAGGCGAGGAAGCGGGCACAGCGGTAAAGGGTTGGGGAGAGCCAATGCCGAAGCGTCGCCCTCACAAATAAATGGATACAGCCAGCGCATTGGACGCTCCGGCTGTTATGACCTCTCAAAAAATGCGATGGAGAGAATGATGAATAAAGCCACCATCGGCGCTCTTGAGTTTACCTCAAAAGCGCGCGTGTGGCCCGGCGAAAATTATTGAACGACGCGTCCGAGATTATTCGGGCGCATCGGTTTGCGGCTGGAATTTGGCGAGGGCTTCTTCTTCGCCCGGATAGGTGTGAATCAGGCGCGAGAAGCCGAGCAAGTTGAAGATGTTGGTGATTTTGTCGCTCATTTTGGCGATGACCAAATCGCCGCCATGTTGACGCACCTGACGAAAAGTCGCCATTAGTAAGCCCAGGCCAGTCGAGTTGATGTAGGTCAACTTCTCCAGATCGAGCAGCAGGTTGTATTGTTGTTCGCGGTCGGTCAGTCGCGTCAGCTCTTCTTCAAATTCGGCGAAGGTGTGAGCATCGACGTAACCTTCGAGCCGCAAAATATGAATGTCTTTGGAGCCGACGGTTGTGGTCGCGTGTTCGATTTTCAGTTCTTTCACAGGGAGTTCCTCCGCAGAATTGTCATAGTTGTTTGAGTAAATCGGGCGCCCGACAAAAAATTACAGCCAGCAACACTGTGTTGTCGAACGCCTAAAGCGTGCTTATCCCTCGTCATCCTTGAAAAATCGCGAGGGAGGTGCCTAAATTTTAGGATGCACCGCCGCCGTTGTCAATCGCCAGAGACCAAAGACGCGTGATATTCCCTTTTCTATTTTACCTCAAACGCCACTGTGCCAACGCGATTATTTTTGGAGGTGTCGGATGGATGGCGGATAGTCGGATGCGAACCGCGAGCGTGAGCGACCGGCCAAGTTTTGGGCAACAAACAATAAAGCAGCGTCAGATATAACGTTAAGCCGGTCGCTCACGCTCGCGGTTCGCATCCGACTATCCGCCATCTGTCATCCGAAACTTAACTGCCGCCAGTGATGAAATAAACCGCCGCCGCCGCCGCCAGCGAGATGCCGAATTTGGTCTCGAAGCTCTTGAACTCCTGGTCGCCCAATTTGGCGAAGTCGGGCAGGGCGCGCTTCACCGACGGATTCTCGACGATGCGCACGCGACCGTTGATATTCAGACGCTGATAGGCCGTTTCGGGCGCGACGGTCGCCAGGGCTTCGCCCGGCGCGATGTCGAAGATGGTGCCAAAGGCAATCGGGTTGCCCGCGCCGTCCAGATATTCGACGCGCGCGCCGCCGCGCCCGCCCGCGTTGGTGCCCAACGACAGGCGCGCCAGATAACCGTTGGGCTTGGAAATAATAATGCCGTCTAAGGTCGCCGTCACGCCCAACTGCGTTACGGCGTCGCCGATGGCGTTTTGCAGCGCATCGTCGCCACTCGCATTGGCGCGCCCGTAGCCGACCAGAGCGCCGCGCGCCGTATCATACATTTCGGCGACGGCATCGTAGCCTCCCGCCACCGGCGTCACCGAAATCGTCATGGCGTTGGGCGCCTTGCCCAGCTTGCCGATCTTCTGGTAATCCGAAGCCGTGAACGGCCAACCCCAGTCGGTCTTGAGCGCCTGTTTCGCCAACTTCTCGCCCAGAGGCGTGTAGTCCGAAGCCGCCATCGGGCTGTAACCCGGTGTCATCTTGAGCGCGGCGTTGGCATAACCCAACGCGAGTTTGGCGGTTTCGGCGTTGCCCGAAGTATCAATGGCCGCCGCCACGACGGTGACCGCTCCGGCGCGCGTCGGGTTGCCGGGCACCACGCCAACGGCATTCGTGCCAGCTTTGGTGACGGTCGTTTGCGCCTGGGCCATCGTGGGCACGAGCAGGGCGCCCGCAAGCGCCAGAACGGGCACGAATGCCAGGGTGCGAAGAGGGCCGAAGGGCCGAAGAGGGGAGATCATAGATTTTCCAAAAAGATTCGCTTGCGAGAAATGAAGACAGACGATTTACCAGGCGCAGTTTGCGACAACGAACGCTCACTTTCGATGCGCTTTAATTTGTCGCGCGCGACTCGCTTCAAGTTATTCCACACTTGAGAGAGAGTTGCACCGCGTTTGCCTTGTTTCTCTGCAAATTCGTGGTGACGGGCGCGAGGATTGCGGAGAAACAAGAGGCTGGTAAGTTTACGCCGCAAACTTCGTCAATTGCGTAACTGCTGCGTTTTGGCCTTTTGGATAAAATTAATCTCGCGCAGAGACGCCCCGTGCAGAGAGAACAAAGAACTCTAAAACTGTGTAGCTCGTGCTTTTAAGTTTTAAGTGCGTTGCTCTCTGCGCGGGGCATCCCTGCGCGAGATTAATTAAAAATAGACTGCTACTCCATGAATCAAAGTCAATTTCTGCCCAATGCCGCCTCTCTCCGCGCGTGGGGCGAAAAGTTGGGAGCGCGTCTGCAACCCGGCGATATCGTCGCGCTGAGCGGGCCTTTGGGCGCGGGCAAGACGACGCTGACGCAAGGTTTGGCGCGCGCATTGGGCGTGGAACAATCCGTGACTTCGCCGACGTTTGTGTTGATGAACGAATACGCGGGCACGCCGCCGCTCTTGCATTTGGATGCTTATCGGTTGGAAAATTTGGGGTGGGACGAACTGCGCGACGCGGGATTGGAAGATTTCCTGAGCCGCACCGATGCCGTTCGCGTTGTCGAGTGGCCTTCGATGATCGCCAGTTGGTTGCCGCCCGCCCAGTGGAATATTGAGATTGCGATAGAGGACGAGGGACGGCGGATTGTGAGTTGCGAGTTGTGAGTTACCCCGACTTGCTGCCCGCCCCAGCCCTGTCATTCTGAGCGTAGAGAGGCACGAACGAAGTCGAAGAATCCATTGCGTTCCAGTTGTCGCGCACGTTTGTGGTGCCCGTTACGTCATGGATTCTTCGACTTCGTTCGTGCCTCTCTACGCTCAGAATGACAGGGCTGGGGCGGGCAGCAAGTCGGGGTAACTCACAACTCACGGCGTCGGCTTCGTCATCACCAACGGCATTTCCGCATCCAGCGCCGAATGTTTCGGCATCTTCACCGGCGCGCTCGTGCCCGCCAACGTCGGCGAAGGCACCGGCTTCTTCGCGGGCCTGACCATTGAAGTGGCAGTTGGCGCAGCTGTCGGCTCTGCGGTTGGCGCACTCGTTGGCGTGGCTCTGGGCACGATGGATAAATTGACTTTCGGTAGAATCGGCGGCAACGCGATGGAAGCCGGTTCAACCGTCGCGCCTTTCATCGCGTTGAGCGCGGTGCGCGCCGAGTCTTGTTTGGGCGCGCGGGCGACCAAATCGTTCAAGAACGCGCGCGCTTCGTCCGATTGGTTCTTGCCTTGATAATAATTCAGCACTTGCTTCATCGCCGCCAGATTTTCTTTCTCGGCCAACTCGCGCACCAGAAACTGTCGCGCGCCCGCGCCCTGTCCGGCTTTGTCGGCGGCTTCCAACAACGCCGGATACGCCTCGACGGCTTGAGGTCGCGTATCAATCACGGTTTTGAAGTTGGCGAACGCTGCCGTGTTGTCGCCCAATTCGCTTTGCAGGCGCGCGGTTTCGTAAAGCACATCGGCGTTATTGGGCTTCAACTTGTTCAGTTGATTAAACGATGCCAGCGCGCCTTTCTTATCGCCGCTCTCGCGTTGCGCCATGCCCAGTTGCGTCCACGCCGCCACGTTTTTGGGCGCGACTTTGACGGCTTTATCCAAAACCTGCGCCGCGCGTTTTGGGTCTTTCAACTGTCCGGCCACGCTCGCCCACTGCAACAAAGCCTCGGCATCATTGGGCTTTGATTGCGTGTAAAGCGCGAATTGCGCGTCGGCCTCCTTCCAGTTCTTGCCCTGCGCCAGCAGTTGCGCCAGCGTTTTGCGGTCGTCCAACCGTTTTGGGTCAAGCGCCAGAGCGCTCTTAAAGCCACTGATGGCGCCCGCGTTGTCCTTCAATTGCAGCGCGGCGATGGCGCCCAGGGCGCGCGGTTGCGGGTCGCGCGGCAATAGCGCCGCCGCTTTCTCGAACTGCGCGCGCGCTTCGCGGGTTTGCTTGCTCGCGCCCAGCGTGCGGCCCAACGCCAGTCGCAGCGCGCCTTCGGTCGCTTTTATCTCCGACTTTTGCGCGTCGGTTACACCCGAAGGCAACTTGCTGATCGCGCTTTGCAGCGCTTTCGCCGCGCCTTTGGCGTCGCCCGCCGCCGTGCGCGCATCGGCCAACAACGGGTAAACCTGGAACGAATCGGGGTTTGTCTGCGCCGCCTTGGTCAAAACCGCCGCCGCGCCTTTGGCGTCTTTGCGAGTCAACAGAACCTGTCCCAGCATCAGCGCCGGTTGCGGCGATTTGGGCGCCGCCGACACGGCACGACGCAACCATTTCTCGGCGTCGGCGGGCTTTTTTAAGACATCGTTGGCGAGCGCCGCCGCCTGCATTTGCGCTTCGATGTCTTTCGGGTTCTGCTGCGCCAGCGCCGACCACTGTTTGTAGGCTTCCTGCGGCTGTTTGCGGTCGAACTGAACCTGCGCCAGAATCACCCGCGCCTGACGCTCATTGGGCGCCAATTGCACGGTTTTCTTTAGATAAGGCAACGCCTCGTCCAATTTCTTGTCGGCCAAAAGCGCGCGCGCCAGAGTGAACTGAATCGCCGCGTTATTCGGGTCGCGCCCCGCGACTTCGCGCAGATGCGGGACGGCCTTAGCCGGTTGCTTCAAATCCAGATAAACGCTCGCCAGATTGAGGCGCGACGGCATATTGTCAGGCGCCAGGCGCACGGCGCGCGCGAACTCGGCGGCGGCTTTGTTTTTGTCGCCCGCGCGCAGGGCCGCGCTTCCGGCCTCGAACGCGCGTTGCGCCCCGCCGTTGACCTGCGGCGTCGAGCCGCCGGGCATCGAAGGCCGCGAACCGTTGCCACGTATCGGCGGCGGCGGCAGCATCGGGAGGGGGCCGTCGCCCATCGTCTGCGGCGGTTGCATTTGCGGGATAGGCATCGGACGATTGCCCATTCCCATCGCGGGATTGCGCGCGATACGCGACGGATTGCCCATCGGCCCGCGACCGGGCACGCTTTGCGGCTGCATCGCGGGCGCCATGCCCGGCGCCCGCGGCGGTTGCACGCCGGGCGCGGTGAAGGTTTGCGGCGCCGTCGCGCCCGGCGGTGGCGGCAACGGTGCGCCCGGCGCGGTATAGACTTGCGGCGCGCTTTCGGCGGGCGGCGCGACCACGCCAACCGGTTGCGGCGTGACGGGAACCGGATCGGGTTTGGGCGGCGTCAGCGCGTAAAGCGTGACGACGGTCGCGCCGACGACGAGAACCCAACCGGCCACGATGATGGCCATTTTCTGATCGGGAGAAAGGTTGCTACGAAATGACATTGGCTAAATAGACTTTCGACCAGTCTGCCGGTTTCAGGGATTGATGGCGAGAGTTAGCGTGATGAAATGGCAAAGATTGATGGTTCAGGATTCAATCGAACTCAGCGGATGGGAGGCCACAGCGAATTCACTTCGATTGACCAATCGGTCACAGTTTCGCCCGCATCAGCACGCTCGCCGCGTCGGAAGATTTGTGGTGTTATCGGGTTGTCCGTCGTATATTTGCGAACTTCTTCGTTCAGCAAGTCAACGTCCCACACGCAACGCGTGCCCGCCGCCAGATAATCGGCGATTTTAGCTGCTATCGCGATTTCGGCGACGCGTCCGTAATCGTTTTCGCTGCGAACCTCAACGGCGAAAACCGGCGGTTGCGGCAGAAATCCCATTTCCAAAGGTGGCCCCACATAAAACGCGGCGTCGGGCGAGAACGATTTGCGGTCGGGCAAGTCGCACAAAAACCCCGCGTTATCCCCAAAGGCGATACCTTCGGGCAAAGTCTCGGAGTGCAACAACAGAGACGCGGCGATTTTGAGCGCCGCATAACTCGGCTTTCCTCCGGTAGGCATGAGATGTCGAATTTTTCCTCCGACGATTTCGGCTTTGCCTACGGTTTTCGCCAAAGCCTCAATCAACGGGTCGGCTGCAATAGTTGGCATGATATTCTCCTGCCCCAAGTTTACTCCGCCTTCGCCCCATACCAGTTCGCGCATTGCACAATCGGGCGTCCGCTAAAGTCAACCTCCGACAAATCGGTGCCCGTAATCTCGACTCCCCACGTTTCGCCCGGCAACAGCGTCACGCAATTCTCGCCGATGGAACCACCGAAGCGATCCACGTTAATCGTCAAATCTCGCAACAATGTCTCCGCCGTGATGCGCAACGTCGAGCCGTCAACCTCGGTTGTCCATTTCGGTTCGGGATAGCGCAGGTTCTTATCGGCGTCGAAGAACCAATAAGCCTCGGTGTCATGGCAATCCGCCCGCAAGAAGTCGTTCTGAGAATTCCTCGGAGCTAAATCGTCAAGTGACCCCACGCGCATTAATTGACGAGGCGGCACATTGAACTCAAACATATAGCTTTTGTCCGCCCATGATTCTCCCTGAAGCGATTCCATCCAAACGTCGCAAGTATCAACCCATGTCCGATCCGTATCGTTATGCGCCCACAGCGCCAACCCTTCGCCATCCGGCTGAATCGTCAGCAGCCGGTCGCGAAAGAACCGTTTGGTCGCGTAATATAACGGTTTGGGCTGGCCGTCGCCGTCAATGGCGGCCCACGAACAGACCGGCCAGCAATCGTTCAACTGCCAATATAGCGCGCCTTTGCATTGCGAGCGCGTGCGGAACCATTCGCACGCCACCGTCATGGCGCGCGCCTGCACCAACTGATTGAGATAAATCCAATCGTCCAAACCTTCGGGCATGACGAAGTGTTCCAGCAAACGCGCGTGCAACTTCTCGTTGCCGCCCGCCGCTTTCTGATGACTCAACATTGACACCGAAAACGGATCGCGTTTGCCTTCGGGAATCGCGCGCGAAAGCGTCGAAAACGTCGGCGGCGACTGATGCCCAAACTCGCTGGCGAAGCGCGGCGAATACTTGCGGAAGAAGGTGAAATTCACGTCGTTCCAGGTGTCCCACATGTGCTTGTTGCCGTAGGCATCGGCGTTGGGATGAATAAGCATCGAACCCGAATAGGGCGAGCCAGCCCAATACGGACGCGACGGATCAATCTCGGCGACGACGCGCGGCAGCAAGTCAAAATAGTAGCCCGCGCCCCACGCGCGGCCCTCCAACTTCGGCTCCCAGTTCCAATCGAAGAAGCCCCAGATATTCTCGTTGCACCCGTTCCACAGCACCAGCGACGGATGTTTGCTCAAGCGCGTCACGTTGAAACGCGCCTCTTCCTCGACGCTCGCCCAGGTGTCCTCGTCCTCGGAGTAAGCGGCGCAGGCGAACAAGAAATCTTGCCACACCAAGAGGCCCAGTTCGTCGCAGATGTCGTAGAACTCGTCGGTCTCGTAGATGCCGCCGCCCCAGATGCGCATCATGTTCATATTGGCGTCGGCGGCTTGCTCCAAACGCTGGCGCAAACGAGCGGGTTGGTTGGCGCGCGTCAGAAACACATCGTCGGGAATCCAGTTGGCGCCCTTGCACCAAATCTCCTGACCGTTGATTTTAACTGTCCACGCCGCGCCGATTTCGTCGGGCGTCGTGTCGAGTTCGACTTCGCGCAGACCGATTTTGTGTTTCCATTCGTCCTGCGTTTCACCGGTTTCCTCTTCAGCCTCGAATATCGAAACGTTGAGGCTATACAAAGGCTGCTCGCCATAGCCGCGCGGCCACCACAATTCGGGATCGCGCACCGTCAGCCCGAACGCCTCGGTGTTGTCGTGCCCCGACAGGTCGCGCACCGACGCATCAATCAACGCCGTCGTCTCGCCGTCCTTCACCAACATGGCTTCGATGAACAAGTCGGACGCCTCTTGACTCTTCTCGCTCGCGAACTCGACATCAACCATCACATCCACAACCGCGACTTTCTCGTTCGCCACTTTCACCAAAGGCTTCACCGACTTAATGCGCGCCACGCTCCACGCCTCCAGCCGAATCGGTTTCCACACGCCCGCCGTCGTGAGACCTGGCCCCCAATCCCAGCCGAAGTTACAAGCATTCTTGCGGATGAAGTGAAATGGTTCGGTATTGCTAAACGAACTGGCATGAGGCAATTCGCCCAACTTCTCCATGTTCTCGCGCGCATAATAAACCGCCGAATCGAAGCGAATTCGCAGCGTATTCTCGCCCGCGCGCAGATGCTCTTTCACGGCAAAGCGCCGCTCGACGTGCATATTCTCGCTCTTGCCAACTTCGACATCGTTGACCCAAACCGTCGCGATGGTATCCAAACCCTCGCACACCAAATCCACGCGCTCTTCGCTCAAGGCGCTTTGGTCAATCTCGAACGTGGTCGAGTATTCCCAATCGGTGACGCCGATCCACTGGACGAGCGCTTCGTTGAGGTCGAGGTAGGGATCGGGAATCAGCTCTTCGCGCATCAAATCGAGATGCACGCAACCCGGCACGATGGCGGGAATGTCGCGGTTTAAAACGGACTGGGGAACTTCATCGGTGCGCCCGACGGCGCGCAATTGCCATTGCTCGGGCAAATTAATCTTTTGCATAAGGACAGGAGATATTTTACCTGTTTGCGGGCGTAAGCCCGCGCTTTGGGCGACACTGCGCTTTGAATTTTCCCAATGCGATGACTTTTCTTTTCTGGAATATCAACCGCAAACCGCTCGCTGACAGGTTCATCGTCTGGTCGCGTCGCATGATGTGGATGTGTTGATGCTGGCCGAATGTCCATTGGCGGCGGGCGAAATGTTGGTGTCGCTCAACCGCTACGACGGCGGTTGGGAGTTCGCGGCGCCCCTTGATCTCTCGGAAACAACGAGAATTCAAATTTACACGCGCATAGGGAACCATCGGATTCAGGAGTTACTCGCCTTTCCTCATGCGACAATTCGCGAGTTGAGTTGGGAAGATTCGCCTCCAGTTTTGCTGGCTGTGGTGCATCTGCCGTCTAAGTTATGGAATGACCCCGAAGACCAAACTTTCGTTTGCACTCATCTGGCGCGTCAACTCGTTGATGCCGAAGATTCCGTGGAGCACGGACGATTGCTTGTTGTGGGCGATTTTAATATAAATCCCTTTGAGGCCGCAATGCTCTCGCCCGCCGCTTTGAACGCCGAATCGTCGCGGCGTGTCGCGGAAAAACGAGCGCGAGTCATTAATGGACACTCCTATCGCTACTTTTATAATCCGATGTGGAATTTCTTCGGCGATGCGGGCAGTGGCCCTGGCGGAACTTACTTTTATGGGGGAGGCAAGAAAGCGCGAGTTTCGTGGAACATTTTTGATCAGCAGCAAATAATCTTCACTCCGGCGCCGCCAAACTCCCGATGCGTGGGCGAAACGTTTGGTTCAAACGTTCGAGATGCTCTTGCAGCCAGGCGAAGTAATCGGGCCACTGCGCTTCATCTTCCAAATCGGCGTCGCGGCGAAACTGAATGCGCGTGATAGCTCCCGCCGTGTTCCACAATAGCGATTGTCCCAACTCGGTTTCTATCGCGCTCTTATCGGCTTCGAGTTGCGGATAACAGGCCTTGGCTTTATCGCCCATCAGGTTAATTTCGGCGCGCAGTTCGCCTTTGTTCCACTCGTTATTCCAGAAAGAAGTGACTGCCGCGATACTAAATCCGCTCCGACCCATCGCGAAAGACATCCAATTTTGCGGATAAGGTTTCGGAGGGCGCAGCGTCGAAGATTGTTGAATGATATGTTCCCGAAACGCCGTCCAAAAGCGCAGTTGGAGCTTTTGCGTCTCGGATTTTCCCAATTTCGGTGACGGCCCAGTCTCGACGGTTTTGATCCACTCGTTGGGCTGTGAAACCAGATTAAACTTCGGCGCCAAAGCCGAATCGCCGATTTGCCACAATTCGACTTCCCAGCCGAAAAAGTGAATATCGGTGCCAGCCACGGAATTCAGCCAATCCAAAGCGGCGCGATGTTCCTCGCGAAACTCGCGCGCGATCCACACTATCGTGACGGCGTCCAGGCCCGCCGCGTAGGTAATCAATTGGCCCATGTGCGTGTGATCGGTTTGCTCCAACTGATTCTCGACCAAGATCCAGCGGTCGGAGCCGACCTCTTTGCACAGGATGTCGGCGCGAAACGGCCCGACGTTGCGCTCGGTCGCTTCGAGTTCGAGCTCCAGCCCGAGGGTTTCGCCCAGCAGTTGCAGATTGGGCGCGAGCGCCAGCCAGGGCGTGAAATCGCTGGCCTCGCTTTGCCAGGCGTCGCGCACGTCAACGCGGCGCAGCGTTCCAAGGGGAGTTTGCATGAATGTTCCGTTTGACATCTTCCCCGTAGAGACGGCGATTTATCGCGTCTAAAATGTTCCGTTTGCTTCCACGTTACGGCAAACCTGGCGTTTTAGACACGACAAGTCGGTATCTCTACGGGGTTTCAGACAACCGCTTTGGTTATCAGCGATACTCTTCTTTTACTTTCATTCATCGTTCATGGCGACCTTTCTGTTTTGGAACATCGCGCGCAAACCGCTCGCCGAAGTCGTCGCGCGCCTCGCCGTTCGCCATCAGGCCGATATAGTTCTGCTCGCCGAATCTGAATTATCGCCCGCGCAAATTCTCGTCGCGCTCAATCGTCCCGCCAAAATCTGGCAATTCGCCGCGCCGCTCATCAGTGGGCGTGAGAAGATTCATATCTTCACGCGCCTTGGTAAGGGCAACCTCGCCGAACGCCTGGATGCACCGCGTTGGACGATTCGCGAATTGGCCCGCCCAGCTTTGCCCGCCGTCACCATCGTCGCGGTGCATCTGCCGTCGAAGTTGCGTTCCAATCCGTCAAGTCAGGCGTTCGAGTGCGCCGAACTCGCCGCCGATATTCGCGCTATCGAAGCGCAGGTCGGGCACGAGCGGACGCTCGTCGTCGGCGATTTCAACATGAACCCGTTCGAGGAAGGCATGCTCGCCGCCAACGGTCTGCACGGCGAATCGTCGCGCCGTTTAGCTATGGCGCGTGAGCGCGTTGTCGAAGGCAAAAAGTATCCGTTTTTCTATAATCCGATGTGGAACTTCTGGGGCGACGCCGGGCGCGGGCCGGGCGGCACTTACTTTCATCGCAGTTCGGATCGGGTGCGGTTGAGCTGGAATTTGTTCGATCAGGTGTTGGTGCGGCCCGACTTGCTGCCATTTTTCGATAACGCAGAGTTGCAGATTCTGGAGACCGATGGCGTCAAATCGTTCCTGACGCGAGCCGGAACGCCGACAACGCGCGACGGTTCGGATCACCTGCCGATTCTGTTTTCGTTGCAGATGTAGGTTTTGCTTCAACCCCCGTAGAGACGACGATTTACCGCGTCTAAAATGTAGAACTTGCTTCAACATAACGGCAACTTCGACATTTTAGACGCGATAAATCGTTGTCTCTACGGGGGGCAGACAAATGCAAACCTCTTCCAGCAATTATCTAAAACTCTCATGCTCAACCTCAAAACTCCCACCGATTTACTCAACGAACGCGCGGCTTCATTGTCGGCTCAAACCGAGGGCGTCGTCACCGGCGAAGTGCGCGACGAATCCGAGTTCCGCGATGGCGATGTGACCGCGACTTTTTATCTGGTCGGCGAGCAAATCAACTATCGTTATTTGTTGTTTCGGCTGAGCTACCCCGCCAATTTTTATCCGGCGCGACTGAGTTTTAAACCGCTATCGTCCGAGCCGATTGAAGTCGCCGGTGAGTCCGAGTTAGCGGCGCTTTTAGAGCAGGTTTTTGCTGCCGAGAAAACGCGCGAAGTCGTGGACGCGATTATCGAGCGCAGTCGCGACTAACCTTTCTGCTTCGCCAGATATGCCTTTGCCTTCTGCAAAAATCGGTCGCGCCCCGCGCTCAATTCGATTATCGGTTGCGGATAACCTGTGGGCATTTGCTTCATTTTCCACGGCTCGTAAATATCTTTGGCCGCGACATCGGCCAATTCGGGCACCCACCGGCGCACATATTCGCCTTCTTTATCGAATTTCTCGCCCTGACTCGTTGGGTTGAATACGCGAAAATAAGGCGACGGATCGACGCCACAACCCGCGACCCACTGCCAGTTGCCAACGTTTTGCGCCCGGTCGCCGCACAACAACAAGCCGCGAAATATCTCTTCGCCGATCTTCCAATCGATCAATAAATGTTTGGTCAAAAACGAAGCGCAAATCATCCGCACCCGATTGTGCATGAAACCCGATTGATTTAGCTCGCGCATGCCAGCGTCCACGAGCGGATAACCGGTTTGGCCGTTTTGCCAGCGCTCCAAATCGTCCTTGATTTCGTCGCCCTCGCGCCAACCGAAGTCGCGCCAATCGGCGCGGTATTCGACGGCGTTGGATTCGGGCGCCCGATCCAAAACGTCGGCGTAAAAATCCCACCAGGTCAATTCCTGTCTCCACTTCTCGAAGTTGGCGCGCTCGAATGCTAAACGCGGGCTTAATACGCCGATGTTGAAATAGTAACTCAGCTTCGATGTCGAGTCTTCGCGCCCTGGCTCGTTGCGCGTTTTCTCGTAGGTGGCCTCGCCATTTTCCAAAAACCACTCCAAGCGCCCTAATGCCGCGTCTTCGCCCGCGTCGGGCAGAGGAATATCGCTTTCGACGCGCGGGATTTCGCCGACCTCAATCTTCGATGGCAACGATGGCAGACCATCGGGTTTGGGCAAAACGTCGGGTTTATCGAGCGTCTGCCATTTCTTTCGGTAAGGCCCGAAAACGCCGTAACGTCCGCCCGAATTAGTCAGAACTTCGCCAGGTTCGTGAGTATATTGCCCGCCGTAGGAGTGAATTTCGATGCCCATATTGGACAACGCCTGCGCGACGACGGCATCGCGCGCTTTGGCGTAGGGCGTGAAGGTGCGCACGAAATGAATCGAGAAAACATCGCCCCATTCGGCGGCGAGTTTGGTTAATTCTTCTTCGGGTTTACCGCGCCGCACCACGAGATTGGCGCCCAGTTCGCGATAGGTTTCGCGCAGGGCGCGCACGTTCTCCAGAAAGTGCGCTTTCCGGCGCGGAGTTAAATCGGGGCGGTCAAAGATGGCGTCGTCAATGATGACGACGGGCACAACTTTACCGCCAGATTTGGCCATTCCCAAAGCGGCGGCGAGGGCGGGATGATCGTGAGTTCGCAGTTCGGCGCGGTGCCAGACAAGATGTAGCGGTGTTGGCATAAGTCGCGGTCTTATCTATCAAGACATAGGCCACAAAGAAGCACAAAGAAGACATCTGCCCAGAGGGCGCCCAGGCACTAAGAATGGCGGGTTGAAAGTTTCTGCATTAAATTGTTTTTCTCTTAGTGCCTGGGCGCCCTCTGGGCAGATGTCTTCTTTGTGCTTCTTTGTGGCTAAAAATGTGGGACGAGATTTGCAACTCATCCCCACCACTATGGGATTTCTCGACAACCTCAAGCAAGAAGCGCAGAACCTGTCAAACCAAGTTCAAACCAAGGCTTCGCAATTCAAAAACACCGACTTCGCCAACGGCTGCATGGCGATGTGCGCTCTCATCGCCTCGGCGGATGGCGTCGTTGATAGCAGCGAGCGCGCCAAAACCGCCGCCTTAATCGGCAGCAACGAGACGCTGAAAATCTTCTCGGCCTCCGACCTGAAGACCAAGTTCGATTTTTATGTGGACAAGATCAACGCTGACGCCGACTTCGGTCGCATCGAGACGATTCAGGCGATTGCCAAACTCAAGAGCAAGCCCGATCAGGCGCGGGCCGTCGTGCAAATCGGCATCGTCATCGGCGGCGCCGACGGCAACTTCGACAAAAACGAAATGAAAGCCGTGCGTGACGCGTGTTTGGCGGCGGGTCTGCCTCCGGCGGATTTCGACGTTTAACTCTATTTCGCGCAGAGAGAACTAAAGAGGATTGAGATATGCCGAGCCATAAATTTCAAATTTCTTTGTTCTCTCTGCGCCTCCGCGCCTCTGCGCGAAATAAAATATCGCAAATCGCCTCGTGTCCTCGCATCCCGCCAACGAATCCGCCGCGCGCGCGCACCGCTTGAATTAACGCCGCGTTTGCGTCACTAAACGTCGCCGGAAACGCGACGTTTGGTAGCCAAACCAAATCGTTTTCGCCATCGCCCACGCCCGCCGCGCGCGCGGCACGTTCGCCCAATAAACGTTGCAATGCGCTCCATTTGTCGGCGGCTCGCGGCAGAGTATAGACCTTGCGCCCGTCGCGATAAAAACGCGGATTGAACGATTGCAGCGCGGATTGCGCTGCGAAAATCGCCATCAACTCCGCCGCTAAGTCGGGGGTCTGACAGCGCGCGACAACGCAACTTTGGAAGTCGAGTTGCCACTCGAACGCGGGCCAATCGCTTTGCGCAACCAGAGTTTCACGAACTTTTACCACGTCAAAAGTCGGCTCGAACGCGCGCAGTTCGCCGACTTTGCCCAGCCGTGCGCCATCTTCGATGACGACGCTTTCGACCTTTACGCCGCGCTGATTCAAGCCGTCGGCGATCCAACGCGTGCCGTCCCACGAACGCGCGGTCGCCAGCACGATCTCAAATCTCGATTGCAATTCGCCCAATGCTTCGACGGTCTGTGGCGCCAGCCATGCGCTTCGTGTGCGGCCAGGCACTTCGATGGAATCGGGGACGTATTCGAGATGAATCAGGGTGAAATCGAGGTCGAGAATTAGAGGCGTTTTCATTTCATGCGCGCCACTGCCAACGCGCCCCAATTTGCCAGTTCGTCGCGCCCAAATTCGACCGGAACACCCCGTTTATTCGCGTGATAAAGCAGTGGCGCGAGAGTTTCTCGCGCTTTAGCTTCGGTGGGCCGTAACCAGATTTCGAGCGGGTCGCGGTTAATCAAAGCGCGCGTCACTTCGTTGACGTGAACGCGAAATCCGTCGGGCGCGGGAACTGTCGCGGGCAAATCGTCGGGCGGCAAAGATGTAACTTCAGCGTTCAATACATCGAGCCACGCTTCAATCCAAAGCGGCTTGAGTTGCGACTTGGGAAAGCGATAAACGCCGAACAATCCGCCGTCTTCCCTCGCGAAACCACGCGAAAAACCCAACGTTTCGGGTGCGGTGAACGCCGCCGAAGGCACCGGGAAATCGGCGCGAATTGCTGAATAAGTCGCGACACCGCGCGGGTCGCACAACACGGCGAACTGCGGCGCTTTGCCATCGGTGAAATCCGGTTTGCCGCTCGCTTTCCATTGCGCGAACGAAAGCGCGATTTGCCGAGCCACGCCGCCGCCGCTCGTCCAGCCGTCCACGAAAATCGGCGTATGATTCGGGTAATCGGCGATGATTTGCGCAAGGGCGGTTTCGTCCCAGCCCAATCCGTAAAACATCGAGAACGCGCAAACCGCAATCGGTTCGCTGTAATGCTCGGACAGAATCGGCGCGAGTAAGGCGCAAATCGGCGCACCCGCGCGCAAAATCGCGATCAAAACTGGCGGTTTATCGGCATTGGCCGCGACGATTTTTGCCGCCAAAGCGCGCGCCATCGCGTTAATTTGCGGCGCCTGATGCGCAATCGAATCGAGCAAAATCGGCTCGAATTCGGCGTCTAATCGGGGTTCGGGCGAGGGTTTGCTCCAACGCTCCCAGCCTTCGACTGCGGGCGCGAAGGCTTCTTCGCCGCGAAATAATTCGGTGTTGGCGGCATTATAGGGATCGATTTCGCCGCAATCGCGCGCGTAAAGTCGCAGATTAGGCCAGGGCGATTGGAAATTGTCTTTCATACTTGTTCGTAGGTTTCAACCTACGGCATCATGTGCCACCCACCACAATCCCGCGCGCCTCAATTTCCTGCGACGCAAACCACTCGCTCACCAAAGCGCCAACCGAAGCATTTGCTCGCTCGGCCATCCACAACACGCGACTATTTGCGGGCGGCCCGAAGTTATACAAAAAGTAGCGCGAACCCTGACCCGCCGCCGCGAAAATCTGGCGTGATAGAACCGCGTTATCGTCCACTTTCCACGGACTGCGCGTGATCTGCCGCAAATTGGGCCGCCCCGATTCGGGCAAGCGCAACCACCATTGCAGCGCGATGTCCACGCATTCGCCGACCATATAAATTACGTCGGGCGCGAAAGTTTTCCACTGCTTTTCTAACTCGCATAACGCCGCCACGCGGCTGCATTCAGTGCGCCCGAACGGATTAAAATGCGGACGAAGCGGCGCAATCTCAACCGGCAAATTCTCGCGCAACGTATCAAGGGCAATCACCTGCAAATCTACGCCGCGCGCCCCCAGTTCGGCCCGCAATTCGTCGCGCAGATGGGGCAGACGCATATCGCGCAAAGTCGCCACCCAGACGCGATTGGAAACGCCGTCGAGCGCCAGAATCAGATTGCGCAAAGTCGCGCCGGTCGTGAGTTCGTCCTCGATAATCACGATTTGCGCGTAACGCGCACCGCGTTCCAGCGCCAGATAATGTTGCGGCCCATGCGAATGCGGCTCCCGAAACGCCAATCGGTGCGCGTCGCCGTCGCGGATTTTGCGCGAGGTAAAACGCAAATCCACTGGCTTTTGCTGCCATAATGCCATCCAGAACGCCAGCAACAAACTCGATTCGGTCATGCCGATGACGAGGGTCGGTTCGGGCAAATCGGGCAGGGCAACCCGCGTCAGTTGCCCGATTTCGTCCAGACGCGCGCAATCGAGCGGCCCCAGTTTCCCGATAAAGGGCGAGGCATGACCAAACCGGCGCAACGGATTGCCATCGCGCTTAACCTGCAACAATCGCGTCGCGGGATGAGAGTTCATAAGTTTCAGGTGGCAGTTATCAGTTGTCAGGAGATGGGTTTCGGCGGGCTTTGATTCAATGGCGATGCTTTATCGTAATGCTCGCCGCTCCTGATCCCGGACAACTGATAACTGCCACCTTACAAAGCTGCCTTCATTGCGGGCATCAGGTCGTGGAAGGTGCGGCCCGTCGCGATTTCGCCGATGGCGTGCATCTTCCATTCGCCGTTGTGTCGATAAACCTTGGCCATGATCTGCGCGTTATGGCTACCCTGCGCCGACAGATTATAACGCGCGATTTCCTGATTGTTGCTGCCGTTGACGATGCGGCAAAACGCGTTCTCGATCTGCGAAAAATTCTGGCCGGTGAACGAATTGACCACGAAAACCAGCGACTTCACGTTACTTGGAACTTTGGCCAATTGCACGATAATCTGTTCGTCGTCGCCATCGCCTTCGCCGGTTAAGTTGTCGCCGGTGTGAATAATCGAGCCGTCTTTCGAGGTGAGCTGCGAAAACCAGACCTGATCTAACTGTTGGCCACTTTCGTCGAAAGTGACGCACGAGGCGTCGAGGTCAACCGCAGGGCCGTCTTTCATTTTGCCCAGAAAGCCTTTGACCTGCGCGACATCCCAACCCAAACCCATCACGATGTTGGTAAGGGCGCCGCCCGCTTCTTTGTCCAGACTGATCTTTTGGCCTTTGGCCAGTGAAATTGCCATTGTGTTTTTGTCTCCTTAATTATTTCGAGCCCGCTTTCCAGTTGAAGCCAAAACCGAAATGCTCATCGGCGTCGGGATGGCCCTTGAAATACTGCTCTTCCTTGGTGATCTCGATTTGCCCGCCGACGTTGCGAATGGTGGCGACGCCGCAGAATCCCAGACCGCGTTCGGGCGCGCCCAGGTGAATCAAAATCTCGTTGCCATTCTGGTCTTTGAGCGTCACGCGCCCGTTCACCGAAGTGAAATCTGCCGCGCCCTGATAAATCAGCGCGAAGATCATTACGGTATCAATTTGGTCGGGCCGGAAAATCGTCAGGTTCTCGCCGTCTTGCGCGGCGCCCGAACGGTCGTCTTTGTCGAGGAAAATAAACGGCTCGCTGTTTTGCGAACCGAAGTAATTGCCCAACGGTTGAATCACGCCGCCGCTTCCGTTTTTCAGGCGGAACATACAACCCAAATCTAAATCGGGTTTGCCGCCGCCCGTCAGCGACGCCAGAAAGCCCTGTCTTTGCGGCGCTTCCCAATTCAAATTGACGCGAATCGGTTGCACGCCGCCGCCTTTGTTGAGGCTAATCGCGGTTTTGGCGCCCTTTTTATCGAGCGTGACTTTGCCCAGATTCACCTTCGGCGTTGCGGGAGCCGCGACAACCGGCGGCGGAGTCGGCGGCGCCACAGGTTTGGGCGCGGCGGGCGTCGGCGGCGGCGCCGATGGTGCGGCGCCCATTTCTTCGCCGCCGAAGTTCTTCAATAGCGCCGACAATCCGCCCGCGAAACCTTGCCCGACAGCGGCCAATCGCCAGACGTCTTTCTTGTAAATCTCGGCGGCGATGATCGCTTTCTCGGCGCCGAAATCCGCGCCGCTAAACGGAAAACGCGCGATCTCGCTGCCGTTGGCTTCCAGGCGAAAGTAGCCGTTTTGCAGCGATTTCATCTCGCCCGCGCCGTCAACCGTCAGGGCGAACACCAACTTCTGAATCGTCGCCGGAAGTTTGCTTAAATCGATCTCGAACGTTTCGGCGTCGCCGCTCTGTGAGCCGACCATGCGCAAAGCGCCGTCGGGCGACGCCCGTTGATTGAAGAAGACAAAGTAGCGGTCGTCGGACAATTTGCCGTTGGCATCGACGCCGAAACAGGAAATATCGAACGATAACGCTGGCGAAGTCGCGCCAATTCCGGCGCGCAGTTGCAACGCCGGAGTCAAATCGGCCAGCTTGATTTTCTGGCCGCGCATCAGTTGGGGCATAAGGGAAAGGATAAAGGCTGAAGGATAAAGGATAAAAAGGGGACTGAAGAAATTTTATCCTTTATCCTTTCCTAAATCTGCACTCCGAAACTCTGCGCCATTGGGCCGAGTCCGCCCGAAAAGCCCTGGCCAACCGCGCGGAACTTCCATTCGCCCGCGTTGCGATAGACCTCGCCGAAGATCATCGCGGTTTCGGTCGAGGCGTCTTCGCTCAAGTCGTAACGCACGATTTCGTTGTTGGTGTCCACGTTGACCACGCGAATAAACGCCGCCGAAACCTGACCAAAGTTCTGGCCGCGCGCGGGCGCGTCGTGAATCGTGACGCTAAACGCCAGTTTGAAAATATCGGGCGAGATTTTCTCCAGGTCAACGATGATCGATTCGTCGTCGCCCTCGCCTTCGCCGGTCAGGTTATCGCCGGTGTGTTGCACGCTGCCGTCGGGCGTTTGCAGTTGGTTATAAAAGATGAAATCGGCGTCGCTGCGAACTTTGCCGGTTTCGCCGGTCAGAAAGCACGAAGCGTCAAGGTCAAAGTCCACGCCTTCGGTTTCGCGCACGTCCCAGCCCAGGCCGACGCTGATTTTCTTCAGCCCAGGATCGGATTTGGTGAGCGACAGGTTGCCGCCTTTGTTAAGTGAAATGGCCATTTTAGATTTAATTTTTAGACAGGGTGGACAGGATAGAACAGGATAGATTTAGGAGGATAAAACTTTGGAGAGGAACCGCCAAACAATTAAATTTTGGTTTGTCCATTAACTCTTATTCTCTTGGATCCATCCTGTCACATCCTGTCCATCCTGTCTAAAAAATAATGTTAAATCGAGACGCCGAAGTTGCGCGCCAGAGGTGCCAATCCGCCCGCGAAGCCCTGACCGATGGCCTTGAACTTCCATTCGCCCGAATTGCGGTAGATTTCGCCGAAGATCATCGCGGTTTCGGTCGAGGCGTCTTCGCTCAAGTCGTAGCGCGCGATTTCGGCGCCGGTGTCGTCGTTGACCACGCGCATGAACGCGTTGGAGACCATGCCGAAATTCTGGTTGCGCCCCTCGGCCTCGTGAATGGTGACGGCGACTGACAATTTGCCGATGTCGGCGGGCACCGAATCCAAGATGACTTTGACTTGCTCGTCGTCGCCCTCGCCTTCGCCAGTCAGGTTATCGCCCTGATGCTCGACCGAGTTGGCGGCGTCGGTTTTGTTGTTGTAGAAGATAAAGTCGGCGTCCGAGCGGACTTTACCGGCTTCGGTCAGCAGGAAGACCGAGGCGTCGAGATCGAAGTCGGCGCCGTCGGTGGCGCGGGTATCCCAGCCCAATCCGACCGCGATTTTTTTGAGGCCAGGCGCCTCTTTAGAAAGTGAGACGTTGCCGCCCTTGGAAAGTGAAACTGCCATAGTATTGTGTTGATTTTCTCCTCAATTGAATTGCTTCCCCGAAACGTGGAAGCGGGAAGTCAAGCTATGGCTGTGCGAATTGCGCGCCGTCAGGATTCACACAGAGAAACCAGGGGCGCACGAAGAACTCAAGAGCAACCAGAGAAACCCTTCGGTTTTTCGTGCGATCTTGATTTCTTTGTGTGACCCAAAATCAAGCAATCCGCTTATTCTGCGCCGCCATCGCGTTCGCATCGGCGCGCCCCGAAAGCGCGATGGGCCGCACGATGCCCGCGTGTTCGACCTCGATTTGCCCCGCCAAGAATGTATCCGGCCCAATGTTTTGCGCCACGATTTCAACGTCGTGCCGTCCCGCCGCGATCTGCGCTGGTTTGATTTGCAATCCGCTAATGCCCGTTTTTAAGCGGCAATCAACCGGCACTTCAATTTTAAACTTCCACGAATTACTCGTGCGCGGCGCGAACGCGCCCAAGTCAAGCGCTGCCGGTAATTTCCATTCGCCAGTGTCCTGCGTCATGCCGACGACGCGCCCGCGCACGCCGACGTTATGCAACGTCGGCGCAACTCCCTCAACTTTCAAGGCGACATCGCTTTCGCCGCCCATGCTGCCATCGGTGACTTCGATTTGGATTCCACTCAACGTCACGCCGCCACTTTTGACTGCGACGACCGGCCCCTTGGCCGCCCACACAACCGCGCCTTCGCCTTCAATTGCAAGGGCGCGATTCAGCGTAATCGGCCCACGATATTCGCCGCGCGGCAGTTGAATCGTCGCGCCGGTCGGGGCACTATCAATCGTCTGTTGCAATTCGCCCATCGGCGCGGCGGGAATTATCGTCGGCGTCGGAAGTGGCACCGACGAAATCGCCGGAGCAGAAACCGGCGCACTCGGCGGCATTGGAACCAAATTTTGGCTTTGCGACTGCGATTGCGTCGGCGCTGATGTCGCATTACTTTGCGCGACTTCGCCGCCGAAATGCGCCAGCAACGCGCTCAAATCTCCGGCGAATCCCTGGCCCGACGCCCAGACGCGCCAAATCCCGTCTTTCTGATAAATTTCTGCGAGCATCAGCGCGCCCTCTTTATCGAAATCGGCGCCGCTAAACCGATAGCGCATCAACGCCCCACCATCCGCTTTTAACGTCAATTCGCTGGCGCCCAAATCGCGCATCGCGCCCGCGCCGTCAACCGAAATTGTGAAGACCAAACGCGCAATCGAAGCGGACAGTTTGTCTAAATCGAAAGCAAACAACGCGCTTTTGTCGGCCAACTCGCTCAACTGAATCGCGTCGTCGGGCGCGATTTTCTGATTGAAGAAGACCATAAAGCGGTCGTCGGCAAGTTTGCCCTGAACATCCAATCCAAAGCAGACGAAATCGAAAACCGGCAACGCGCTTTGGGCGCGCACTTCGAGCGTGAAGCGGCGCGCGTCGGGCGCGAGTTGCGATAGTTTGGCGCGTTGGCCGCGAATGAAATCTTGCATCGGTGTCGGCATCAGGTTCGTCGGGCGCGAGCGCAGGTAATCCGCGAATTCGTCGTAAATGGCGCTCATCGGCGGGGGTTAGTTATACGGTTCGCCGAATTTATCGGATAAAATGCGCGTCTACCATCCCGGCGTCGTGGAGCGGCTCGATTTCGCTGCGGTCTTTGGTGACGAACACGCCGCCCAAACGATTGGCAAGCGCCACGCCAAACGCATCGCCCAAAGCCAGGGTTGCGCTCGAACCATCCAGTTTAGTCATCCGGCGCGCCGTCGCGATAGTGCGCGCCATCTCCTGCCAAAAGTTCGCGTCCATGTCGGCGCGCTCGGTCAACCCGCGAGCGCGCAACACGGCGATTGCCGCGTGTGCTGTCGCTTCGTCAGTATCGAGCTGGACGTGATAGAATACCTCGCATAAGTTGGTCGAGTGCGCGACAACCTCGGTTTCACCCTCGTCAAACGCGCCGAAAATCGCTTCGACATGCGCGCCTTCGGTCTCGCCTTCGAGCCACGCGATCATCGCCGACGAATCCAAAACCGAAATCATACCGTCACCTTAGCGCGGTGCTGCGCTTCATCACGCTTCGTTTCGGCGTGCTTTGCTGCGAGAAACTCGTCGCTACTGCGGATGCGGCCTTTTAAGAAACCATAGCCGATGCGTTTGGCTTCCTCGCGCGAAATTACGTTTTCGGGTTTGGCTTCGGCTAAAGCTGATTCGGGCACGCGCCAACTGCGCCCGCGTTTAATGCCGCGCAACGTGCCACTCACCAGTTGACGCCGGATGGTTTCGGGATGCAGTTGCAAACGTTGCGCGGTCTGCTCGATAGTCAAAAGCATTTCCATGATGCCAAAGAGTATCGCCGAGATGTAGGGCTGAAAGCAACATTGGCCTACAACTACGCCATCTGCACCACAGCCAACCGTCCGCGCGCGGCGCGCGATAAGCGAATCTGCATCCCGTCGCGCAACACTTCGCCCGCGTTCGTCGCGATTAACTTGTTCGGCGTTGAGGCGCCCGCCACCACAACCATCGCTTCGGCGGCTTGATTGATAAGCCACCAATCGCCGTTTTGCAGCGCGAAATACGCCTGCGGATTGCGGTCGGCGCGCTCGCCCGCGTAATGATTATCGTAAATATGCCACTTGAACAAGCGCTGATGTTGCCACACCACCAACCGGTGATTATCACTTTTGTATTGGCCCTTGTTGCCCTCGCGATAGAAATTGAGAATCGGCACTTGCCCGTTAATCCGCGTTCCGCACCAGGGACAACGTTTGTCCCCGCTATCGAAGACGAACCATTTCTGCGGGCAATTCGGGTTGGGGCACGGATGCAGCAAATCGGTGGTCTTCACCAGCGCTTGCTCCCATGAACCGGCGTCGGGCCGCGCGTTGGGATCGTGCAAACCTTCGCCAAAAGCGCGCTCGAATAAGGGCGATAAATACGGCCCCAACTTGGTGTAAGGCACCTTCAAAAACGCGGCTTCGGGCCGGTTGGAGGTGTCTTTGGGATTCTCGATCCAAACCGCTTTTGCGCCCATTGACATTAGCTCGTCTTCTTCGCCCGAAACAATCGAATTGACTTTCGGCCCGCGTAGGGGATGGCGGCCCAGCAGATATTCATAAATCAAAACCGCCAGAGCGTAACGGTCGGTTTTAATCGAAGGCAGATTGCGTTTTTGGTCGGTGAGTTCGAGCTTTTGCGTCGCCAAAACTTCGGGCGCGATATAGCCAGGCGTGCCCAGAACGTCGGGCGGATAAATCTGCGGCACGACCAGAGAATCGCAGTCAATGATGACGGCGCCGCCGGATTTCGGATCAATTAGAACGTTCTTGTTGCTCAGGTCGGAGTGCGCCAATCCTGCCGAGTGCATCCGGCGCACGGCACGCGCCAATCGCGTCGAGATGTGGATGTATTTGAGCCAATCGCCCAGCTCTTCCTTCGGTAAATAACTGCGCAATTTGGGCGAAGTGAACCATTTGGCCTGCTTCTCTTTGCCCTTGAAGTTACCGGTCTCGAAGAAGAAGTTGGGCGCGTAAGTCGGCGCGACGACGCCAATTTCGGGTTGCGCGACGACGCCCGACGGCCAGCAAAACAGTTGCTTCCAATACTCGCCAACCTCGGGGTCGGTGGTGGGATTGAACGGCCCGACGATGGACTGCAAACGCGCGCGGCGTTGCGGGTCGGCGCCGACATCTTTATCCTTGAAGAAGCAGACGACCGATTTTTTGTCGGGCGTGAAATGGACGGTTTTCATGCCGCCCTCGCCGATGACTTCGGGTTTGTATTCGATGATGCGCCCATCATCGAGCGTCGCCGATTTGGTGTTAGACGCCATCGCGCGTCTCCGTTGGGATTTCGTCCGAGGCTGCGGAAGTGGAAGTTTCTTGCTCAGAAACCAAAGTTGTAGGAGCGGGGCTAACGCCCTCTTCCAATCGGGTTTCGGGGCTGTCCTCAAGATTGGAAGGAGGCGTCAGCCCCGCCGCGTTATCCTCTGACTGAGTTTCGGAGCTGTCCTCACGATTGGAAGGAGGCGTCAGCCCCGTCTCGCCATCCTCTACCTGAGAATCTGTCTTCGCATCAAGACCCGCTCCCATCCAACTCAGAGCGATGGTGCGGTCGTCGGATGAACCTTTTTTCTCGTAGCCCAGCCATTCCAACAGCGCGGCTCCGGCATCGTCGGCGTTTTGCGCCAGAGGCGTGACGGCCTCGAAAACTTCGGTCAGGCGTTTGTCTTCGGGGAAATAATCGTCGCTGACGCCATCGGAAATCACCAGCGTCGCGCGCAGATCGTCGGGCAACGAGAACTTGACGCGACCGGCGAGTTCGGCTTCGATGCCGCGCGTCGTCAGAAAGCGCGTCTCGCTGGAGTGTTGACCATGATCGGCTTCGCCCAGCAGTTTCAGGCCGCTCGCGCAATCGAGCGCGATGGCGCCGTCGCCGACTTGAATCGCCGCGCAGATTTGCCGGTCGTTCCAGGCGCGGCGCACCAGAATCAAAAGCGTCGCCGCGAACGCCGCTAACGGTTGACTGCGCGTCTGCGCTTCGGCTTGGAGCGCGGCCAAAGCGTCGGCGGCGGCTCCAACTAAAGCGGCGCGCAAGGGCGGCAAATCGTTGGTGGCGAGGGTTTGTTGATCGGCGCTTAGCTCGTCAAGTTGGCCGAGCGATTGGCTCAGGCTCTCCAACGATTTATCGCACGCCAGGCGCGAACCGATGCGCGAAAGCGGCGCGCTTCCGGCGCCATCGGAGACCGCGATGACGCTCCATTGGCCGATGTTGCCCAACGCGAACGAATCTTCGCGCCATAAGGCGCGATGCGCGTGGAGTTTGCCGCGCACGCTGGCGGCGGCCAGTTGCCAATTGTCGGGCGCGGTTTGGTTTTCGCTTTCTTTGTGCGCGACGACATCGGTTTGGTCGGCGGGTTCGTTCTCCTGCCACATCGGTTTGCTGACGATATAATCGGCGCCTTGGATGGCGCCGCTTTGGTCGGCGGCAAAAGCGCGCGCGGATAATGTCGCGCTCTGCGTCAGCAGGATTTTGTCTTTATCGTAAGCCGTCGAATTTTGGTCGGGCGCGGTGCCGTCGAGCGTGTAATAAATCTGTGCGTCGGGCGCGTCGCATCGGATGCCCACGGTAACCGACGATTGAAACGGCGCGTCGGGCGCGGGCGCAAAGGTCAGCGCGAGCGCGGGATTGTCAGCGGGTTGGGGTTGCGGTGCGGCGGGCGTGGATTCGGTGAGCGCAGGTTCGGCGAGCGCGGGTTCGGCGAGCGCAGGTTCGGCGGGCGCAGGTTCGGTGAGCGCAGGTTCGGCGGGCGCAGGTTCGGTGAGCGCAGGTTCGGCGAGCGCGGGTTCGGCGACGAATTCGCCCGACAGTTCGGGTGCTTCGGTTTTTGCGGGCGCTTCGGTTGTCGCGGTTGTAATGACGATTTCGTCGGCGCCTTGCGGTTCGTCGGGCTCGGAGTTTTCAGGCGTGGGCACGAGGGTTTCCGAGCCGGACGTCGGCGGAGTTTTGGGAATCAGCGTGGAAGCGCGCGTTTCGGCGAAGACGTTTGATGCGAGGTCTTCGTCGTTGGGGGGAGTGGGCGAATCGGGTGTCATTGAAGTTTGGGAGACAATAAGCGAGTTTTAGTTTTGTGGAAAACGTTCGCGCTTGCCGCAAAATTAAGGACTCACGGCACGATGACGATTTCGGGCGGCGGCGGCGGAAGCGTAATGGCTTCTTCGCCCCGATTGGCCACGCCTGTCGAAGTCGTGGCCACGCTGGCCGAAACCCACTGGAAGAACTGCTTCAATGCTTCGGGCTGCAAGTCGTTGAGCTTCACCACGATATTGGTGATGCGCTTCAACACGGCATCGTCGGCGCCCGACCCCGCCGCGCACGCGATGAAGTTGCCGGGCTTTTTGGCTTTAATAGCGTCGGCGGCGTCCTCCCATTTGTCGGTCGGCGCGCCGTCGGTCATCAGGAAAATCAGCGGCTTCCAATCGCCCTTCTGGTCGGCGGTCGTCTGGCGCACTTCCTTGTCTATGCAGTCGGAAAGCAGCTTGAGCGCCGCGCCCAAAGCGGTCGTGCCGGTCGCCTTGAAGTCGGGTTCCTTGACCAGCATCAGTTCGGTCAACGGATTAACCTGTCGCGCTGTCGAGTCGAAGGTGATGACGCTGAGAAACACGGTTTCGAGCGCCTGGGGATCGCTCTTGAGTTCATTGAGCAAAGTTTTCATGCCCTGACGGACGGCCTCGATGGGCGCGCCGGTCATCGAGCCGGAGCAATCAAGCACGAGGTAAACCGGCAAGCGGCGGATGGACGCATCGGCAAAGGGCGATTGCGAGTTGGAGTTGATTTCGGTTTCCATGGAGATAAGGATAAAGGCTGAAGGATAAATTTTGGGAGCCGACAGCCAAAAACTAAAGTTGAGGATAACTCGTTGCGCCTATCGTGCCCAATTTTCATCCTTTATTCTTCAGCCTTTATCCTTTCCCCTATCCCACGCGGCCCGATAGCGAAACTGGCCCGCCTGGGCCGCCGCTACTCAGCACGGCTTCGCAGTGCGGGCACTGCAAATCGGAGCCATCTTCGGGCGCGCAAAACAGGTTCTGGCATTGCGGACACTGGCCCGCACTGCGGTTATCGCAGTGCGGGCAGGGCAAAATGCCCAGCACGTTTTCGCTCGATATGCCCATCATCGCGTCTTCGGCGGGGCGAGGCCCGGCGAAATAATCTTCGTCCACGATATGCGTGCGGTTGGCGGCGTAAACGCCGTGCTGCGCGTCGAAACCGTAGCGCACCAGAAACGGCGCGCGCGTGCTACAACAACGTAGCGACAGAAACAGTTGCGTCGGGCGGCGCACCTGATCTAAGGTGGCGCCGACGGGAATCGAAGGCGCGCTAAAAGTTTCGGCGGGGACTTTGGCGAGGGAAATCGCTTCGACGCCAGGCGCGCCGATGTTTTGGCTGGTCACGCTGAGGCTGCTCGAAATCCACTGGAACAGACTGCGGAAATCTAACTCGCTCTCGCCCATCATCAACACCGAATCGGCGATCTCGTTCAACACGAGGGGATTAGCGTCCTGCCCACAACCGATGCCGATGATGTTCATTTTCTTGCCGCCGGTCTTGCTGGGCGCTTTGAGCAATTTGGCGTCGTCGCGCCAATCGTCGGTCGGATCGCCGTCGGTCAGCAGGAAAACCAGAGGTTTATAATCGCCTTTGCTGGTCGCCGAATGGACGCGCACTTCGCACGCAATGCAGTCGTTAAGTAAGCGCAATGCGGCGCCCATTCCGGTGCCAGGCTGCACTTTGAGCTGTGGCGCTTTGGTGCCGATCATTTCGGTTAAAGGCAGAATTTGCTGCGCGGTTCCGGCGAAGGTGATGATCGAAATCCACACCGTTTCGAGGGCGTGCGGATCGGAGTGCAGGTCGAGCAAAAGCTGGCGCATTCCGGCGTTGACGCCGTCGATGCCTTCGCCGATCATGGACTCGGAGCAGTCGAGCAAAAGGTAAACCGGCAAACGCCGTTCGGTGGATTCCATTGGGATAGGTTTAACAAAAGTCACCTTGCGCGGTCAGGTTATGGGAAGGCTTCATACCCTGGCAAGCTGGAAAACTCACGTTCAAAAAGTCCCTGCACCAGCCCGACCGCGTAAGGTGGGAACTGTAAATCTGCGAGATAATATTGTCAGGCCATTTCACAAGTGTTTCATATCGCGGCATAAAGATTGCTTATTAAGTAAAATTGCAGTAAAAACAGGTCTACAGATCAAGGAGAAAATTATGAAACATAACACAAAAGTTCGGATGAAGACATTTGCCGCTTTGAGCGCGGCGGTATTGATGGCTGGCGGCGTCGCAACGGCGCAGACGGACAAGATGGATGACGCCAATACCATGATGGCGAACTGGTCAATGGACGCCCAGAAAACGGCCAAAGGCATGATGAAACTTCGCGGTGCGCCGGACGAAGCCACGCCCACTATGCTGGTGTGGCACAACTCCGGCCCGTGGAAGCGCATCATCGCGGCCAGCACCGTGACGCCGCACAGTTTTCCCGGGCCGCATCCCGATAGCCTCGAACAAACGCTTGCTTACGACGTGCCGGAAAACAAGTTCGACGAACTGGCGCGTTTCGACGGTAGCGTGACAGTGGATCGCACGCGCGGTGAAATGGCGGCGCGCTGTGATACCGAATTCCACAACGTTCTGGCGCTCAATCTGGCGCACGACATCATCATCGGCAAACGTAGTGTTGAAGGTGCACGAGCGTTTTACGCGCGCGTCGCCAAAATCGAGAAAATGAAAAAGGAGCTGCATCCTTACGGCTTGCGCTTGAATTTCTCGCCCCAGCAGAACGCTGGCGATCCCGATCACATCATGCCCCAGTTGCAACCGATGGTGCGACAAATGCGCGAGATGGGAAAAATGTAAATCCTCGCAAAATCAAAATCACGGTCGAAGTTGACCGTGATTTCGATTGCCGCTTACAGCGACGTTGGCTCTTCGCTTGCGGCGGTGGGTGAGCTTATCGTTTGCAAACAGAAAAGGGACGCGCCACACGGCGCGTCCCTTTTCGCGTATTTTCAACCTTATCAATAGCCTTCTCATAGATGCGATGACCTCTTGTTGCTGATAAAATAAGAGTAGGAATGGAAATAAAAAAGGAGGAAATATGCTTGATTTGAACGGGAGAATTACGGTCAATCCAAAGCAGTGCGGCGGTCGGCCCTGCATTCGCGGAATGCGCATTCGCGTGGTTGACGTGCTGGGTTTGTTTGCCGCTGGCCTGAGCGCCCCGCAAATTTTGGAAGAGATGCCCGATTTGGAAGCCGCAGATTTGCAGGCGGCTTTGCGCTATGCCGCGCGCAAGATTGATTATCCGGTGCTGGCGGCATGACCATCTGGCTGGATGCACAGTTATCGCCCGTGATTGCTCCCTGGATCGCGGCAAATTTCTCAGTCGAAGCTGTCGCCGCGCGCGATTTGGGTTTGCGCGATGCCGAAGATGAAGAGATATTTGCTGCTGCCAAAGCGGCTTCGGTTGTCGTCATGACCAAAGACTCCGACTTTCTGGAGCTGTTGGAAAGGTTAGGGCCACCGCCACAGGTGATTTGGTTGACTTGCGGCAATACTTCAAACGCGCGATTGAAGCAGATTTTCACCACCACTTTGCAGGATGCAATCGATCTATTGGAAGTCGATGAACGGCTGGTAGAAATCAGCGATGCGCAGTAACACGCGATTGAGATTGAGGTGAGCGACAACGCGAACGGTTGCGGGGAGAGCGCGAGCGGCGGCGCTAATTCGTCGGGCATTCTCTATGAAAACAATGTTCAAAATAGCGGTCTTTGCCTCGCTTCTGCTGCTGCAATTTTCCTGTGGCAAGACAGCTTCTTTTCCGCCCATTGGTAAAGTCACCAAGATCGAAGTGCGTAGTAATATGGACGCTCCGCTTAAGAAGATTACAGACAAAGACCGAATTGCCAAAATTTCGGCGTTTGTTGACAGCAACGCTACGGGTTGGGGCGGCACTAATGATTGGGCTGGCGTTCCCGTCCCGAAAATTGTCGTCAACTTTTATGATGGAGAGAAATTCAAAGGACATTTCGGAGTTGGAGCCAACTTCTTTGAAACACAACGCAGTGGCGACTTCATGTCCAAAAATGCCTCCAAAGTTCAGAGAGAAGAATTTCTTGCTCTCGTCGGAATAGACAAGAGCTTTGCCGAAAATTAGCAAACAAAAAAGGGACGCGCCACACGGCGCGTCCCTTTTCGCATCTCTCTAACCTCACCTACCGAACCGCGACCGCTTCGGTTTTCGGCGCGCCCTGACGCTGTATAAGGCGCACGATTTCGCCGACGACTAACACCAGGCTCGTTACCGCGAGCAACTTAATCCATGTCGCCGCATCGAGCGGCACCACGCGAAACGCCGCACCGCCAAAGGTCACGATGAGGATTTGACCGACCAAAATTAGCGCCGAGACGCTCAGGAAATAGGGGTTTTCCAGAATGCCCGAAAACGCCGAACGGTTGCTGCCCAGAGTGCGCGCGTTGAACTGATTCCAGAACTGGAGCAGCACGAAGAAACAGAAGAACTGTGTCGTTTCGTTGGTGCCCTTGGCGATTTCTGCCGTCGTGAAATTGACAATCGTTTGCCCAAAGACCGGCAGCAACAGCGCCGCGATCATCAGCAACAGAAACAAGCCGCCGACGCCGAATATCTCGCGCGCCATGCGCGGCGAAACGATGAAATCGGTGGCGCCGCGCGGCTTCTGATCCATTACCGTCGGTTCGGGCGGCTCGGTCGCCAACGCGAGGGCCGCGAAGGTGTCCATAATCAGGTTGACCCACAACATCTGCATGACCGTGAGCGGCAAATCAATGCCGAGAAACGGGCCCAAAAACGCGATTCCACACGCCACGACGTTGATGGTGAGCTGGAACAGGATGAACTTCTGAATGTTCAGATAAAGCGCGCGTCCCCACTTGACAGCCGTCGCAATGGTGCCGAACGAATCGTCCAGCAGAATCATGTCGGAGGCTTCTTTGGCGACGACCTCGGATAGCCATTGAAAAGGACGGTTTTTACCTGCTCGCCGTCGCTGGTCAGACCGTTACCTTGATGCACGACCACGCCATCGGCCACGCCCTGCGCGTTGTGAATGGTGAAGTTGCCGTCCGAATGCACCTTGCCTTGCCTGCCGAAGGCGAAGCATCGAGATCGGACGGCTTGCCGACTGTGGAGCGCGCAGCCAGACAAAACACTTTACGCTCTCGTCAAGCTCGGCTCGGTTTTGGAGAGGCGAATATTGCCGCCCTTTGCAAGCGGAATCGTCATATCTTCATTCGCCTCGCGTTCGGAATCGAGGAATTCGGAATCGAGGAGTTCGTTCCACAGGGAACTCCCACGCTCCCAAGCGGCTGACGGAGGCCTTCGCAACCCTCAGTCGCGGCAGCTCTCAGTCACGGATGACGTTGCCGGTCGGCAGAATCACTTCGTCGTTGCCCTGCGCGGTGTATTCGTCGGGGAAGCGGCGCTTATGACGCACCGAAGCCCAGAACGCGGCGCCGATGAACGCGGCGCCGACCAGGCCGGTGACCACTTCCGGCGTTTCAACGCCGACCGTTGAAATCAACATGATCGCGGCGAGGGCAATGATCGCGTAAAATGCGCCCGGCTCCAGGTAGCGGTATTGGCTGAGCGTTCCACCGTGAACGAGCGCCACAGTCATTGACCGCACAAACATGGCACCGATGCCTAAACCCAAAGCGATTTGCACGATGTCGTTGGTGATTGCGAACGCGCCGATGACGCCATCGAACGAAAACGAGGCGTCGAGGAATTCCAGATAGACGAACGAGGCCGCTCCGGTGCGCACGATCTTCCCAGTCACGTCTTCGCTGGCGCCCATTTTGTCGCCCAGCAGTTCGACCGCGAAGAAGGTGGCGATACCCGCCGCCGCCGCGATGAGGAACGGTTTCTGGCCGCCGCCTTCCACGAAGAAGGACAAGGCCCCCACCACGATGAGGGTGGCGATGTATTGGGCGTGTGGAATCCTGGCGAACGCCGCGAGCGGCTTTTCGATAAGGGGGAGCCACAGATGCTCGCGGTCTTCATCAAAAAAGAACGACAGCCCGACGAGCGCGAGAAACGCACCGCCAAAGCCGGAAATTCCGATGTGGGCGCCGGTTACGATTTCTTCGTATCGCTGATGATCGGCCAACGCGATGCGCACGGCCTCCCAGGGCGTCACCCTGGCCGCAATAGCGACGATGACGATGGGGAACACGACGCGCATACCGAACACGGCGATGGCAATGCCCCAGGTCAGGAAACGCCTGACCCACTTCTCGTCCATGTCGCGCAGGACGCTCGCATTCACCACCGCGTTGTCCAAGCTGAGCGATGTCTCCATGACGCCCAGCACAGCCGCGATGAAGACTGCCGAGGCGACGGCTGCCAGCGCGCCTTCCTGAAAGTATCCGTTCAAGCCCGCCAAGATGAGCGCTGCGACCGTGAACGCGATAGAACCTTTGAAATATTGCAACATTCTATTTTCTCCTTATAAAGAATAACTGGTGTCCGACTCCGCTTCATCCGACGCCCAGTTCAAAGCGTCGAACTCGGCGTTGGCTTTGCTTTCGTTCCAGGGAGCCAAACCGGTCGCCAGCAGAATCGCGATGACGATGCCGACCGATTCAATGGAGATGTGGCGTTCCAAGAGTCCGACGCCGAACGAAATCAGCGCGGCGATGATGAGGATGCGAATGACGGGATCCTCGAATTTGGAGAGGAACTCTTGCCACCAGGGAATGCGCGGCGGCGGCGTGAGCATATTGACGCCGTTCTGCTGGCGCGATTGCTCGACCTGCTGTGAGGTTAAACCTGGGAAATTCATAGTGGGTTGACGGACGGTTAAAGGTTAGTGCAATGCGGCGTAAGTGCTCACGCAGTTTTGCGAGCAGTTCTGGCGATTATAATAGCGGGACTGTAGGAAGACTTCCGCCGCGCTGCACTGTTAAAAACCTGATTTGGTGAACTGCCGCCGCTTTGGGCGTGGAACTGAATTTTATCAAGTTACGTCCTTTTGGCTTCCTCGTTGGCAGTTGGAGTTCCTCGACCTGCGCGACGGTCGCCAACACGGATTGGCATTTCGCGCAACGCCACTTCACGCCATCGAATCGTGGTTCGCTGTTACTCATCGAATTTCACTCCGATAACCTCCGCGACGATTTGCGTCACCTGAGCCAGCGTCGCGGAATCGAGTTCGCCCCAGCGCGACATAAATCGTTCCACATCGAAGCTGCGCGTCTGGAAGCAATCGGCAACGCTTCGGTTTTTCAATCCGTTGGTGGAATTGGCTTTGATTTCCAGCATCCAGGGCACGATTGAGAATCGCTGTTGCCATGAAGTTATCGGCACCACGATCCGCAACGGTAGGACGCCCACATCGTCGCGCGACACCACGAGCGCCGGGTGTGGACTTCCCAGTTCGCTCCCCACTTGCGGGCTGAATTGCACGAACCATATCTCGCCGCGTTTTGGGTTGGGCTGATTGATTCGGCTCATTTGGCTGGCCTATCAACGGAACTTTCATAGAAGTCGCCGGGGGCAGTAGTTATGGCGGTAAGGTCGCCGCCGTTATCGAGCGATTCGCGGTAAACCGGTGCCATCTCTTGCGCGGCCCTTTCCCAATCGCGCGACGGTCGCGTCGTCACCTTTCCCGGCGTGTCCGCTTCCAGTTCGCTCTCGAAGATGCGCCACACGCGGCCCTTCTTGGCGGCGCGCAAACGTCCTTCGCGGAGTTGGCGGCGCACGCTATCGGGGTGAAGCTGCGCGCGCGTTGCATATTGCTCGACGGTCAAGAGATTTTCCATTACTGAATCACACTCCGGTATATATTATAGCGCGTTCTGTCTTGCTATGCCGTCCCCAGCGTTAAATCAGACGTCAACTAACCCGATTATTTGGCCGTCCAACACTCTTTCATGCGCCGTAGAAACAGCGGCTTGCCGTGTCTAAAACCAATAGTCCGGTAAAAATTTTGGCGCGATTTTGCCGCCTTTTGAGCGTGAAATACGCCTGTTTGGAATTAAATCAAACTCGGCACTTGGCCTGAGTTGGATTTAATGCCACGCTCGAATTGACCTTCACGCTCAGCGAAGCCGAAAAATTTACCGGAGCATTGTAAAACGTCAGTGAACCCGTCATCGTCTGCGGAGACTTGAACGTTTTAGACGCGGCAAGCCGCTGTTTCTACGGCGATCTGAACGTGAACTGCGCTCGCATCACTCTATCGTGGGCGAGAAACCATACTTAGAATCCGCGCTTTATTTGCCCGGCACTAAACTAACGCTGTGCTTCGTTACGCCGTATTATTAGGGCGCGTGCTTTCCTCGCGCGCCGTCAAAGTTTTGCTTTATCTGTGGATCATCGCGTGGGGCTTCGACCGCGCGATTTTCTGGGCGACCGAAGCCGCCTGGTTTAACTCGGTCGGGCAGGGCGCGTGGTTTAACACGCGATTTTTGGCGCAGTTCGGTTTGTTCTGGGGCACGTTTGCGCTGGCATTAATTTCCGCCGCGCTCGCGATGCGCATCGCCGCGCGGCCCGTGCAGGGCGCCGAACTGCGCCAATTGCCGCCAGTGCTCGAACGGCTGGAACCGTTGCGTCGTGGCGCGACGCGGTTGGCGTGGTTGGGTTTAATCGTCGGCGCGTGGATCGTGGCGCGACAGATGGCGGGCGGTTGGGCGGTTTGGCTGGCGGCGCGCGCGGGCGATTTGTCCGACCCGATTTATGGATTGCCCCTCGCGCGATTGCTGGTGAATGCGCTGTGGGAATGGTCGCTGTTTCTGTTGGGCGCGCTCGCGTTCGCCGGAGTTTTGCGGGCGCTACCGATGTTGGCGGCGCGCGAGCCGTCGCCGCCACTGCGGTTGTGGCGCGCCCTGGGCGTTGTCGGTGCCCTCGTGCTGTTGACGCGTGGCGCGCTTTACGCCATCGGACTGGTCGAAGCCAACTTCAGCGATGGCACGACGGGCGCCGAATTGTTCATCGGGATCCCGATAACGACGATTGGAGTTTTCCTGTGTTTGCTGGCGGCGTTCTGGTGCCTGAAACGGCCTGGCTATAAAAAGTTGGGTTTGGCCGTCGCCCTCGCGTTGTTCGCGCCGCATTTGCTGCGAGTTGTGTTGGCGCCGCTCGGTTTGGTCGTGCCAACGCCCGTGCATATCGAAGCGCGCAACAAGGCCGCCACACGCGTGGCGTGGAGCTTGGACAGCGCGCCCGCGATTGCCGCCAACGCGCCGCCGCTCGCTTCGCACTGGCCGATTTGGAACGAAGAGGCGCTGCTCGGTCTGGCGCTGGGCGAATACGCGCGCAATGCGCAACACGTCATTGACTGGAAAAGTGCGACCCTTGCGCCGCGCGAAGCGATTGTGGCGGGCGTTCCGGCGGGTTTGGAGAACTGGGGTTCGCCGCACGATGCCGACGCCGCCAACGGCATCGAATGGCTGGCGTTTGATGCGACGCAAAGCGCCGACGGCAAAGCGCCGGTCTTGCCCAATGCGTCGTTGCCGTTGCAGTCGTTTTACGGCATCGGCGGGCGGGCATTGTTGGGCGATAATACCACAAGTGCGGGCGTGCCATTCGCGTTCTGGGGCTGGAAATTCGCCTGGGCGTGGCGCTTGCGCGATCCGTTGTTGATGCTCGAAGGCGCGCGCGCGCAGCGCTTGTTGGTTTATCGCGGCGCGCGCGAAAGCGCCGAGCGGTTGGCGCCGTTTCTGACGTGGGACGAAGCGCAGTTGCGCATGACGACCGTCGGCCCGCGTTGGGAGATGATCGGTTATGCTTCGACGCCGTATTATCGCGGCGCGTTGGCGGCGGGCGAAGGCGTTTTCGCGGGGCAAAACGCGGCGACGCCTGTGGCCCTGTTGAGCATTGATCCGCGCGATGGGCGGGCCGAGAGTTTCAATATAGCAAAACTATCCTGGGGCGCGCCCTGGGCGCGCATCTGGTGTGCAACGGCGACTCAGACGGTGGCTCCAAAGCCGCTTTTAGAGTCTTCGCGTGCCATCGTCGCGCGGCAGTTGGGCTTGAAGAACGTGCTCGCCGAACCGGTATGGACTTGGCGAGACGGACGCAGTCAGAGCGCCCGTTATGCGTCCAATTTGCCCGATGGTATCGACGAGAAGTTGGCTTTGCTCGACAGCGCCGCGCGCCGCGAGTGGCCGCGCGAAGACGGCGCCCAACTGGAAATGGGCGACGCTTTACTATGGCCCGACGCGCGCGCGCCCGGCGGATTCTGGGTCGGGCGTCCTTATTACGCCATGACCAAAGCGGCGGGCGCCACGACGAATGGCGTCGTGGCTCGCAGCGCCAAACTGTGGCGCGTCAGCCTGACCGGACTGGCCAATTCGCCCATCGCTCACGGCGAAAACGCCGCCGCCGCCTTGGTGAATTTCGATCTGCAAACCGCGCCACCCGTCGCTGTCAAGCCAGCGCCCAATCAGACGCCTTCGCCCAATGCGACCCTTGTGCCAGGCGCGACGGCGGCGCCGCTTTCCAAAAATGAGATCGCGTTACAGGCATTGCGCGCGCACGACGCGGCGCAGAAAGCGGCCAAGGCGTCGCAGTGGAACGAATGGGCGACACAATCGGCGCGCGAACGCGAACTGCTGCAACAGTTGGCGACGCGTTGATAGCGGATTTCGGATAGTTTGTTGCGAACCGCGAGCGTGAGCGACCGGCTAAGTTTTAGAAGCCAAAGCATAACGCTACGGCAGATATAATTTTTAGCCGGTCGCTTACGCTCGCGGTTCGCAACAAACTATCCGATATCTGCCATCCGAAATCCGGCATCCGAAATTCGGTATCCTTTAACCAAGCTATGCGATTAACCACTCAGGAAGTCGAGCATATCGCGACGCTCTCGCGCCTCGAACTCAGCGACGCCGAGCGCGAACGCGCCGCCAACGAACTCAGTCAAATCATCGGTTATTTCGAGTCATTAAGCGAACTCGATACCGAAAATACCCCGCCGACGATGCACGCTCTGCCCATCGAAAACGTCTTGCGCGCCGACGAAGTGCGCGCAGGTCTCTCGCGCGAAGCCGCGCTGCAAAACGCGCCCGAAAGCGCCGACGGCATGTTTCAGGTGCCGCGCGTCGTCGAAGCGGAGTAGTGTCGGATTTCGGATTTCGGATGGCAGATTTCGGATCCAATTGAAGAGAATTAAACCCATCTGCACTCCTCGACTTATCCGATATCCGAAATCTGCCATCCGATATCCGAAATTATGATTACCGATCTCTCCGCCGCCCAAATCGCGGCGCAAATTAAAGCCAAAGAACTCTCCTGTCGCGAAGTCACCGCCGCGTTTCTCTCTCGCACCGAAAAGCTCGATCCTCACGTTGGCGCCTTTGTCACCGTCCTCGCCGAATCCGCGATTAAGCGCGCCACCGCGCTCGATATGCGTCTGGCGGCGGGCGAAGATATCGGGCCTCTGGGCGGCGTGCCCATCGCGCTCAAAGATAACATGTGCGCGACCGGCGTCAAGACGACTTGCTCGTCGAAGATGCTGGAAAACTTCGTCTCGCCTTATGATGCGCACGTCGTCGAACAGTTGGATAAGGCGGGCGCCGTCGTGCTTGGTAAGGCCAACATGGACGAGTTCGCCATGGGCAGCTCGACCGAGAACTCGGCGTTTTTCCCGACTAAGAATCCGTGGGATCTGGGGCGCGTGCCCGGCGGCAGTTCGGGCGGCTCGACCGCCAGCGTCGCCGCGCGCGAGGTGCCGATTTCGCTGGGCAGTGATACCGGCGGCTCGATTCGCCAGCCCGCCAGCTTCTGCGGTTGCGTCGGCATGAAACCGACTTACGGCCTGGTTTCGCGCTACGGTTTGGTGGCCTTCGCCAGTTCATTGGATCAAATCGGGCCCGTCGCCAATACGGTCGAAGATGCCGCGCTTCTGCTGCAAACTATCGCCGGTCACGACGCGCGCGACTCGACTTCGATTGACCGTCCGGTGCCCGATTATCGCGCCGCCCTGACCGGCGATATTCGCGGTCTGCGCGTCGGCGTGCCCAAGGAATATTTCGCTCAGGGCGTGCAGCCGTATGTCGTCGAAGCGGTGAACAAAGCGATTGACGAATTAAAAAATTTGGGCGCCGAAATCGTGCCGGTTTCGATGCCGACGACCGAATATGGTCTGGCCTGTTATTACATCATCGCGCCGTGCGAAGCGAGTTCTAATCTGGCGCGCTACGACGGCGTGAAATACGGTTTGCGCGTGGCCGAGGCGGGCGACGACGTGATCGCGATGACCAGCAAAAGTCGCGCGGCGGGCTTTGGCCACGAAGTGCAACATCGCATCATGATTGGCGCCCACGCTTTATCGAGCGGGTTCTACGATGCCTATTACGCCAAGGCGCAGAAAGTGCGGACGCTGATTCGCGCTGACTTCGACAGCGCGTTCGAGAAGTGCGATATTCTGGCGACGCCGACTTCGCCCTCGGTCGCGTTTCCTTTGGGCGATAAAACTGACGATCCGATTGCGATGAAGCTGGCCGACGTTTGCACGATTCCGGTCAATATGGCGGGACTTCCGGCGCTTTCGTTGCCGTGCGGCTTCGAGGGTGGGCTACCAATTGGCCTGCAACTCATCGGCAAATTGCTGGACGAACGCACGATTCTACGCGCGGCTCACGCCTACGAAGGCGCGACGGAATGGCATAAATCGCGGCCTGTAATCGGAGTTTAAAAATGCCTCAAAAAGACCGCTTTCACGAGTTGGTTCGCCGCCTGCTGGAGCGGGCGGGTTGGACGATTACGCACGACCCACTTTATCTTAAACTGGGGTTGCGCAAAGCGTTCGTTGATCTGGGCGCCGAGACTTCTCTGAGTGCCGAACTGGGAACGCGCAAAATTGCGGTTGAAGTCAAGAGCTTTTTGAACGCCGCGCTGATGAGCGAGCTGGAAAAGGCGATTGGACAATTCGTAATTTATCGCGCCCTGCTTGGGGAAAGCGAACCCGACCGCGAGATGTTTGTGGCTTTGCCGAAAAACGCGTATGAACTGCTGCTCGACCACGAAGATGGCCGCGCAGTCATCGCCGCTTGCGATTTGCGCCTCATCATTTACGACGACGAAGCGGAGGAAATTACCCAATGGATCGAATAGCCGAATTTCGCGCGCTTATCAAAGACACCATGACCGAATGGGCCGAATTTCTGGGCGCGCCCAAGGGCGTCGAAAACATTCTGGTTTTCGATGAAAACTCCGACAATTATGTCTGGGTTTATACCGGCTGGGAAGGCAAAACTCACGTCAACCATACCGTCGTGCATCTCGCCATTCGTGACGGCAAAATTCACGTTTATCACGATGGCCTCGAAGAAGGTTTGGTCGCCGATCTCATTAAAGGTGGCATCGCCGAAAAAGAGATCGTTATCGAATGGCATCCGACTTACCAGCGCCAATACACGCCGTTCGCGTTATCCTGAAGAAATGCCAATTCCCCAGTCGAAGTTTCGGCGCGCTGATTTTCTTGGTAACATTGGTGCGATTGGGCTGGGCGATCAAGGTTTTGAGCAAAGGTTGACGATAAGTGGCGAAACAATCAGAAGGTGAAATCGTGTCGGTGATATAGTGAACCTAAATGAGATGTAAATCGACCTCATGGTTGTGCGATATAAAATCGCAGCCAACATAATAGTCGGCCTTCGCCGACACAGTGCAAATTTAG
>JAABUN010000692.1_pt1 | contig 83848 bp, 89 predicted proteins | sample 5559311 | NCBI WGS metagenome assembly JAABUN01 (sample SAMN10711877, study PRJNA513370) | rock metagenome | isolation source: Antarctica rocks | place: Antarctica: Victoria Land, Siegfried Peak sud
ATTACAATCGAGTCAGGCTCCATTCAAGTTTGGGCTACAAAAGCCCGTTGGAGTTTGAAAAGCAGTCGGAAATTAAAAATATAAGGAGTAGCGAGAGTTTTGTGTGCGGAAAAACTTGACCGTCTCAAATCGTAGCGATGCTGCCGTTCACGGAAATTTTGTTCAAGCCCGGAAGTAAATACAGTTATTCAAATCTGGGAATCGTTTTTCTCGGACAAATTATCGAACGACTAACACTCGACGATTACGAAGTTTATGTTGACAAAAACATTCTGAAACCGCTCGAAATGTATCGAAGCTATTTCGACGCGACGCCGTATCATCTTCTCAAATATCGCTCGCACAGCTATTACATCGAAAACGGCAAGCGCACGCCCGGCAGATTCGACGCCAATTCGGGCATCACGGTTTCAAACAGCGGTTTGAATTCGCCGCTCCCGGATATGATTAAATATCTGAATTTTCTCATCGGCGACGCAAGCAAAAAGGAAGTTTACGACGGCATTTTGAAACGCTCGTCGCTCGAAGAAATGTTTCAACCGACAATCGCCGCGCCGCTCGACGCCAACGGAAACGCCGGATTTACAACCGACATCGGCTTGATTTATTTTCTCGACCGGCAAAACGGCGAAATTTATCTCGGACACGGCGGCGACCAAAACGGATTTATCAGTTACATCGAATTCAACCGGAAAAAACGCACGGCTTCGATTCTCGTCTTTAATACAAACATCATTTTGCCGGACAACACGCCGCCCGAAAAAGATACAGTCGGAAAATTACGAAGATCTGTTCGCCAACTGCATGAGAGCGTTAAAGACTAACCGTTGAATTTCTTAGAGTATGTTTAAGCGCGACAAACTAACTGTTTTTATCGTAATAGGAAGTGAATTGTTTTGAGTAAAATTTGTTTCGTTGATATTTATTCGGATAATAGTTTTTGGTCAGACTTCCAATCTTTATAATCATGCATAACTCGTTCTAAATATTCAGCACTGACCTTTGATTTTGAAATATCCCAACCTAGAATTTTTAGCAATAATCTTTCAACAATCCATTGTAAATGTGATTCTGCCGCAACTATCGAGTGTCTTCGTGTTGAATCAAAATGTTCACCGTGAACCAATTTATTTCTTATTGTAGATAATGACCAACCTTCGTTATTTCCTGTTACAGCCCAAAGGTCAGAAATATCTACTTCATAAAACTTAAAACATTCTTCAAAGGCTGCTCGAAAAGAGATTCTCTTGAGTGCCGGTATATTATCATAAATACGTTTTCTTTTTGTTTTGTCATTTTTTAGAAGAGGATGTCGCTTGATTAACTGTCTGATAATTCTATCAAATTTTCTCCATTCTTCATTTTCTTCTTCTGTAAATACAAATTCCAAATTCGCATTTTTACGAAAATAAAGAATAAGAGTCTCCAAAGCTGAATATAGTGAGATAAACGAATTCTCAACTGTCCTGCCTTCCCTTGGAATTGTGTAGCTTATTGCCTGTCGAATTAAATCATTTCGCTCTAATTCGATAAATTTGTTATAAGCCAAGTTTAAGAATTCTTTAATATGCTGTATATCAATTAATTCGTCATAATCATTTTTTTTGGAAGATGGGACAGAAATATTACTACGATAAAAATCTAAAATGTAACCTTCTGTATTTGAAATATCGAAACCAACACAAACACAACTATGCCTCGCTGCCAAGGAAGAAATTCTTAATAAATCATCCAAATCAGTCAGCGTATTATTAACGTCATCAAAATTTTGGGCTTTACCTTCTAATTCATAATCGGCTACTAATTCTGACCAAGATATTTTTTCATTTTCTTCTCCGTCGCGGTAACGATGGCGTTTAGAAAAAGTTATTGGTAATCCATTTTCTAAAATGAAATCAACTTTCCACGCGGTTTTAACTTTCACATCACCAGTATATGAAGTTGACCGAGATTGCCCTGGGGAAATCAGTTTGTTAGGAGAAAGCCAAAACCTTCCGAAGGTTTTAGGTATGTCTGTGCCATCCGGTGGTACAAAACATTCAATTTTTAGGTCAATTGGCTGTGCAATCATTTGATCGTCTGAAATTGCAAATGACCAATGTTTACTGCTTAAGTGATTTATATAAACATTTTCGGCAGAAATTTTTGTTTTACGTTCAGGAGTGTAATATTCGTGGGCATCATCTATACTTTCTAATGCAAAGTTCCAAAGATTCTCATTGTCAAAAATTTCATATTGCTTCTTAGTTAAATGGAAAACTAACGAAATAGAATCGGTAGCTTTGACAGGCAGATATACTTTACACAAAACATTATCTATGGAATTAGGATTCTTATTACCATTATCCAAATATGGAGTTATTTTTGTATTGATGGTGTAATTTTCTTCTCTATTTTCAAAATTGTGTTTTTTCATAAATTTATGAAATCTCAGAATTTAGAAATTTTTATTAGCATTTTTCTCATTTCACAACAAAATCTTAAAACCTTCCTGCTCGAAGTGATGGTCGTGCGTGAGGATTTCGCTGATGTCTAATTCTCGGCAGACATTCATCGAAATGCAGTCGGTCAAACTATAACCTTTGTCAAGGCGCGATTCGTAAAGTTCGAGGGCGTTGAGAAAAGACAGTTCGTTTCTTCCGATGATTTCAAATTTCGTATTGAGCAACAATTGGCGAACATAGACGGAAACTTCAAGACGCATTCGCTGTCCGAATTCACTATAAAAATTCAGCAGTTCGACGAGAATTTCTTCGGTCGTAACGAGATCGAGAGTTTCAACCAACGGCTCAATCTTAATCGCCGATTTATGCCATTGGTCTTTCGGATTTATCAGCGCGGTAAAATAAAGAGTGTCGCAGAAAAGCCGGTTCATTTTTTCGGTGCGCCGTAAAGATAATGATCAAGATTAACCGAAGCGTCGGTCGGAATTTTATCTAATTCTTCTTCGGGAATATTCTTTAAATGCTCTTGCCAAATCTGCCAAGGCGTTCTTTTCTGCGGTTCGAGATTTTCGACAAATTCCAAAACCTTTTCCTTTTGTTCTGCCGATAAAACCCGCACCTTTTCGACAATCTTTTCCGTAACATCTGCTTGCATAAACTTCACCTCGTTGTGCGATTTTACCACACTTGAAACCTAGGATTTCTTTTCTTTGCGAAAACTCGTTTTCAAATCGAAACCGTGTTGTTCGATTCTGAATTTATCTTCAACGGCGGCAGTCTCTTTTTGTTCGATGAGGATATTTGAAAGATACATCGAGATTTCCTGAAATGCCGTAAAAGAATCTTTGATACGGTCAAACCCGTAATCTTTTAAGCGTGGATTTAGTAAACCTTCGTTGTTTATTCTGCTTAGCATAACAGTCCAGACTGGTACTTTAAATTTGATGAAAATATCATTGCTTTGAAAACTCCAGTCTATAAAAAATTGCCTGACTTCTAATTCTCGCTGCTTTCGGCGTTTTGAATCCATTTTTCGGTAACGGTCAGCGAAACGACGACTTAAGGCAAATCTGTCGTCTTTCCATTCAAATGCTTTCCTTTTGTATTCTTCCAAAGTATAAGCATAGTAACGGTCAACAATTTCAGATTTTTCATATCTCACGAACAATGAAAACGGATAGATTGTTCCGCAGAATCCAAGCAAGCCGCCATTTACTCCTATATGATCGAATTGTGATTTAATGAGAATTTCAACTTTTTCGGTAAAGCGGTTGTAAAAAACATTTTCGTCAATGCCGTATCCAACCGCATTATCATAATAATCGTGAAAATCCGTATTTAATCTCATACATCGTCAAAGCAACTTTTTCGCTTTCTTCACGACATTTTCAACCGTAAAACCATACTCTTTGAAAACATCGTTGGCAGGCGCGCTTGTTCCGAATTTATCAACCGTTACAGTATCGCCTTCGAGTCCGACGTATTTTGCCCAACCTAGCGAAACGCCCGCTTCGATTGCCAGACGCGCTTTGATGTTTGCGGGTAAAACCGATTCTTTATATTTCGGCGTTTGTTCGTCGAAAAATTCCCAGCAAGGCATTGAAACGACGCGCGTCGGAGTTCCGCTTGCGTTTAATTGCTCATGCGCCTGCATCGCCAAGCCGACTTCCGAGCCGGTCGCAATGATAATCAATTTCGGCGCGGCGGCTTTGCCTTGTTTGTCTTCGGCTTCGGCTAAAATATACGCGCCTTTGTGCAAGCCTTTTGCGTCGGCGAATTTTTTGCGGTCAATCAATTGAACTTTTTGACGGGAAAATGCAAAAGCGGTCGGCGCGTTGTCGCGTTCGAGCGCGGCACGCCACGCTTCGCGTGTTTCGTGCGCGTCGCACGGACGAATGACGGCGAGATTTGGAATAGCGCGCAAAGCAGCCAGATGTTCGACCGATTGGTGCGTCGGACCGTCTTCGCCGAGACCGATTGAATCGTGCGTGAAAACGTAGATTGTTTGGACGTGCGAGAGAGCGGCGAGGCGAATCGCGGGGCGCATATAATCCGAAAAAGTTTGAAAAGTTCCGCCGTAGGGAATTACACTGCCGTAAAGAGACATTCCATTCATCGTCGCGCCCATTGCGTGTTCGCGGATGCCGAAATGAATGTTGCGACCTTCGTAACTGTCCGGTTCAAAATCACCGGCATCTTTGATATTCGTGTTGTTTGACGGTGCTAAATCGGCTGAACCGCCGAAAAGCTGCGGAATCGTGCCGGCAATCGCGTTGATGACTTCGCCCGAATAAGCGCGTGTGGCTTTTGCCTCGACGTTATCGAATTTCGGCAAACTCTTTTCCCAGCCTTCGGGCAGTTTATTCGTGCGTGATTCCTTCAAAGTTTTGCCCAAATCGCCGTGCGTTTTCTCGTATTTTTTAACGAGCGCGTTCCAATCTTTTTCATACTGCGCGCCGCGTTTTATCGCTTCTCTGAAATGCGCTGACGCTTCACGCGGCACGTAAAAATGTTTGTTTTCGTCCCAGCCGAGATTGCGTTTCGTTTCCTTAACAGCTTCTTCGCCGGGCGCATCCGAATGCGCTTTATTTGTTCCGGCTTTCGGCATTCCGAAACCGATAATCGTTTTCACGCGAATCAATTTCGGTTTGTCTTTGATTTCGTGCGCACCCAAAATCGCCCGTTCGATTGCTTCTAAATCGTTGCCGTCTGCGACTTCCAAAACGTGCCAACCTGCGGCTTCAAAGCGTTTTGTTACGTCTTCGTTGAAGGCAATGCTCGTGTTGCCTTCGATAGTAATGTTGTTGTCGTCATAAAAATAAATCAGATTCGACAATTTCAAATGTCCGGCAAGCGAAGCCGATTCATAAGAGATGCCTTCCATCAAATCGCCGTCCGAACAGATGCAGTAAATGTGATGATTGATAATCGGGAAACCGTCCTGATTAAATTTCGCCGCCAGATGCGCCTCAGCCATCGCCATCCCGACGCCATTTGCAAAACCTTGCCCGAGCGGTCCGGTCGTGATTTCCACGCCTTTGGTCATATAATTTTCGGGATGTCCGGGCGTTTCCGAATGAAGCTGCCGAAAGCGTTTTATCTCGTCCATCGACAAATCGTAGCCCGTCAAATGAAGCAGAGAATACAGCAGCATCGAACCGTGTCCGGCACTCAAAAGAAATCTGTCGCGGTTAAACCACTTCGGATTTTTCGGGTTGTAGCGCATAAACTTTGTCCACAAAACATAAGCCGTCGGCGCCATTCCCAAAGGCAAGCCCGGATGACCCGATTCGGCTTTCTGCACGGCGTCTAAAGACAAAGTTCGGATAGTGTTGATGCAAAGTTGGTCTAAATCAATTTTCTTTTTCGGTTGCGTTGCGTTTTTCATATTTTTTTCGATTGCCAGAGCTGCCAGATGCGCGTCCATTATCAAATCTGCCGTGATTCGTGTTTCGCGCAAAATCAAAGTTGGGAGAAGAAGTAGCATAGCTTCTAAATAAGGAATGCTTTAAAACAAAAAATCCGTTGTACAATGAATATACAACGGATTTTTCTCTAAAAGAATTTCTTTCAAAGAATCTCCTTTATAGACTTACGCAGCCATTTTCTCGCAACAGTAATTTTCGTAGATGCCGTCAAGAAGCAGATTTACAGCGTCGGCAGCTTCGCGGGCAGCCTCAAGTGCCGCCTCTTTCTGCGAATCAGTCTGGCACATGCGCATCAGGGCTTCGCGGGTAACCGCGCGGTGAATGTCATCAGCTTTTTCGTGAACTGTGAAAAACTCCAAGCCCGACTCGGACGAAATGTTATAATTTTTAATCAATCCTTCAATTTTCGTTGTGGAAACCTCAGGAATCTGAGCTTCGTATGCATACAGAGCAGCAACGCCTTGAGCAGGATTTCTGCGGGAAGCAAGGTCTTTTAAAATGCGAACAGACATGCGTGTGTGTGGAAGATATTTACGCGATTTCATTTCTTCGCGGCTTACACCAAGAGCATCGCTGAAACGCAACCAAAGCTCCGGGTGATTATTGGGACCGTATTCTTCTTCCCAAAGATTTTCAAGAAGCATCTGGCGGATTTCCATATCATCGCAGTTTGCGTGTGTCGCGCTCACGTATGTTGGGAAATTGTGAACCTGATGGTAATATTCTTTGGCATACTCCCGAAGCGAATCAATGGTCAGTGTTCCTGCATTCCACATTTGATAGAACGGATGCTGCAAGAGATGGCGCTCGCGGATGATAGCGTCTAATTTCTCCAAAAATTCCAGATTTGTCATTGCGTTTACTCCTGAATAAAATTATTATCGGAAAAAATTTGCCAATGTTTTTCGGTCGGTGCGATGGTCTACACGAGCGAATGCGTAAAAAGTTGGTTCAGGCACTTCTCAGCTTCGGCAATCTTGAACGGGATTTATCGTAAATCGTTGTTCTCATAATGTAAGCATTTTAGCATCACATTTAGGAAGCATCAAAACATCAAATCAACAATTTGTAAAACTTCTTGTTTCTTTGACGCGCCTTTCGATAAATCGCGTTTCGTTTTTTATCAAATTTGAAGTTTTGACCTTTGGGAATTTCAATTTCTGCAATATCTTTTATCTTGCCGATGGTTTCAAGCGCCAGCAAAACCGCGCCACGTGAAGAGGCTTCGTGTGTCTCTGGCAAGCTCAAATTTTCTGCTAAAACGTCTGCGATTATTTGCGTCCACAATGGTGATTCGCGTAACGCGCCGCCAGATGCGATGATTTCTTTGATTTTTACAACGTCGTTTAATTGGTCGAAGATTTCCGCGAAACGATACGCCACCGATTCGAGCGCCGACTGCACGATTTCAACCGCCGTCGTGCTGGAATGCAAGCCCAAAATCGCGCCGCGCGCTTTTTCGTTGTAGCCGGTCGAGCGTTCGCCGGCGAGAAACGGGAGAAAGGTCAAACCGTGCGAATCGGGCTGGCGTTTTTTGATTTCGGCTTCGACAATGTCGTCAACGTCGTTTATTTTATGCGTGTCTTTCAGCCAGCGATACAAACCACCGCCGTCAGACAAAGCGCCGCCGATGATAATTCTTTTGCGGTCAATCCGGTAACACCATAAACCATACGGAATCTTTTTTGGCGGTTCGCCCGCAAAAGCGACGCGCATCGCGCCGCTCGTTCCAATCATCAACGCCGCTTTATTTTCCGTCAGGCAATTTGCGCCGATGTTGTTTGCCGCGCCGTCGCCGATTGCCAATAACCATTTCGCGTCTTTTAATTTCGTCCAGCGTTCGGCGTAAGTTTCGTTTAATAGAAATGTCTGCGAATCGGCGGCAATTTCAGGTAAATTATCGGGTTTGATTTTCAAAAAACTTAACAATTTTTTGTCCCATACGCATTTGTGGATGTCGAAAATTCCCGTTCCCGAAGCCATCGAAACGCTTGTTTGTGCCGCTCCGAATAATTTCAGCGCGACGAAATCGCTGAACGAAAGCCATTTAGTTGTCTGGTTGAAAACTTTCGACTGCGCGTGCCGCAGCCACAAAAGTTTCGCCGTCCAATAACTCGAATGAAATCTCGCGCCGGTGCGATTGTGCGTTGCGGTTTCGCCTAAATGCTCGCGCAAAAACGCGACTTGCGGTGCGCTGCGCGTGTCCGCCCAACCGAAAACTTTCGTCGTCGCTCCGCCGTTTTTATCGACTCCGACAAGGCTGTGCCAGAATGCTGAAGCGGCGACGTATTCGATTTCACCGGCAAGATTTTTCGCTTTTTTCAAAACGTCGTCAATGGCTTGTTCGACTTGTGAAAGCGCTTCCAACGCATCAATTTCCGCGCCGCCGTCTTCGGTGATTTTCAGTTGACGCTCGTTTTTGACCATTGTCGCAGGCAAAACATTTCCCGCAAAATCATAAAGCGCGGCGCGAACGCTCGATGTTCCGATGTCTAAGGCTAAAATGTATAATGATTGCAAGTTTTTGTTGTTAGAAAATTTTTGATAAGTTTAGCCGAAAGTTTCGGGTAAATAAAGAGTTTATGGCGAATAAATTTATATTTCGCAGTTCGTGTCTTTGCACGGTCAAATCTTTTTGATAATTTAGATTTTTAGAAAGAAAAAAATTAAACGATGACCGAACAAACAAAACAACCGCCGAAGCTGGAAAAAACGGCAAACGGTGACATAAATACAAATTCGCTGGCAGATTTGCTTGAATGGTTTTTGAATTTTGACCAGAAAGTTGCGCTTGTCAGGAATCCGCAGGTCGAGGAACTTTTTCAGTGGAAACAGCAGGACGACAAAGTTAATAACATTCCGGTTTATCCGTTTGAAAATGCCGAAGCGCGTTTTGCCATCGGCGTTTTTCAGGCTCTGGGCGAAAACGATTCCGAAGCTAAACTGCAAAATTGGATTACGGAAGTTTTGCAGGCGTTGGGCGAAGCGAAGCAAACAAATGAAAACATTGCGAAAAGCTACAAACTAGACCAAAGCCAATCGCACGTCGAACAAGCGAACGCGATTCCTTCAAACACGGAAAAACGCCTTTATTTATCGAGCTGCTGGCTCGAATCGCTCTGCACGGCGGAGACGCGATTTTTAGGCTGGGTTTTTCAGGAAGTTTACGGCAAGCCGTTTCAGCCAGTCAATTAAGAATTAAAAATTAAGAATTAGGAATCAAGTTTGACCTCTTAATTCCTAATCGTTAATTTTTAATACTTAATTGATTTCACCTCGCTGCAAAAGTATTGCACTGGCTAATTTGACCGCTTTGGAAACCTTTTGAGAACCAGCTCATTCTTTGCTGAGCCGAGCCGTGCGTGAACGATTCGGGAACAACGTAACCTTGCGACTGCTTTTGAATATTGTCGTCGCCGACCGACGAAGCCGCTTTCATCGCTTCTTCGACATCGCCCGCTTCGAGCATTCCTTTTTGCTTTACATAATTTGCCCAAACGCCGGCGTAACAATCGGCTTGTAATTCGAGTCGCACGGATAGCTGATTGGCTTGCGTTTCACTCGCCCGCTGCTGCGCCGCCGTTACTTTGTCCATCGTTCCGAGCAAATCCTGGACGTGATGTCCGACTTCGTGCGCGACGACGTAAGCCTGCGCGAAATCGCCGGGCGCGCCGAATCTTTTTTGCAGTTCGTCAAAAAACGCGAAGTCGAGATAAAGTTTTCCATCGCCCGGACAATAAAACGGTCCGGTCGACGCGCTCGCCTGCCCGCAGGCAGAATTCGTCCGATTGGAAAAAAGCACGAGCGTCGGATTGGTATATCTGACGTTCGCCTGCTTGGGAAGAATCTGCCCCCAAACGTCTTCGGTGCTTTTCAGAACCGAAGAAATCTTTCTTTTTTGAGCGTCATTCTGCGGCTGATTCGTTTGATTTTGCTGTTGCTGCTGTTGAACCGGAGCGGAACCGCCGCCTAATTGGTCGAGCAGCGCGCGCGGGTCGCCGCCGCACAGCCAAACGACCAGAATCAACAATAAAGTTCCCAAACCGCCGCCGCCGAGCGCTAATCCTCTGCCGCCGCCCATTCCGCGCCGGTCTTCGATATTACTGCTTTCGCCGTCTTCTAACATTCTTTTACCTCGATTTTCCCGCTTGCGCGAATTTTTAGTTTTCAAATCTTAACATTTTTTGCTCGAATTGATGAAAACTTCGTATGCTAAAAAAATGAATTTACGCGAATGGCGAAATGGCGGCGAGTTTTTCGATTACGAAAGTTATCCGATTTTTTACCGTGCCGGCGGAAATCAAAAAGAAACTTTGCTTCTGCTGCACGGTTTTCCGACTTCTTCGCACGATTATCATAAAATTCGAGATGCGCTCGCCGAACGATTTTCGGTTTTGGCATTCGATATGATTGGCTACGGCTTTTCCGCCAAACCTTTTGATTTCGATTACACGACGTTTAATCAAACCGACGCTTTACAAGCCTTGCTCGGACATTTGAAAATTAAAAAAGTTCACATTCTCGCGCACGATTACGGCAACACAATCACGCAGGAACTTCTCGCCCGCGCCGAAGAAAAGCGTCTGAATTTTACGCTCGAGACGATTTGCTTTTTGAACGGCGCGCTTTTCCCCGAAACGCACCGACCGATTTTAGCGCAGAAAGTTTTGATCAGTCCGCTCGGTTTTCTCTTCGGCAGATTGATTTCCGACGAGCGTTTTAAACAAAGTCTGGCTTCGATTTTCGGCAAAAATACACAGCCGACCGAAGGGGAATTAGATGAATTTTTGCAGGTTTTTAAATTTAACGACGGACGAAAAATCGCGCATAAATTGATTCGTTATATGACCGAACGCCAAACAAATCGGGCGCGCTGGGTCGGCGCGCTGGAAAGAATGAAACAACCCTTTCGTTTTATTAACGGCTCGGCTGATAAAGTTTCAGGCGCGCATCTGGTTGCGAGATTTCGGGAAGTCGTGGCGCATCAAACCGATATTATAGAACTGGCGGAAATCGGACACTTTCCGCATTTTGAAGTTCCGGAAACGGTTTTGGAAAAGTTTTTTGAGTTTCACGACCGAGCTTCGGCTGTTTGAAAATGCAAAATTTATCCGCTGAGACGCACGAAGAAACACGAAGTAAATTTATTTTTCTTTATTTTTCCGTCCTCTTCCGTCGCTTTGCAGTTAAATGCGCTTTTCAAATGGCTTGCGCGGTTTGGAGTGTCCGCCGGACGATTTTGAAAAAATAATAAATTAATCGGCGCAAAATCTTGACAGATGTAGACTTAGGTCACTATTATTCATTTACAGTTCCAACAAAGTTTTTCTTTTCAATAATTTCTACAGAGGAGAAATGTATGATTAAACTCGATATTATCAATCGTGTGGCTGACAAGACGGGTGTGCCGAAACAAAAAGCGGAACAAGTCGTCGACGCGCTTTTTAACGCGATGAAGGAAGCGATGGCGGATGGCAAACGCATCGAACTGCGCGGTTTCGGCGTTTTCGTCGTCAAGGCGAGAAAGCGCGGCATCGGGCGCAACCCGCGTACGGGCAAGGAAGTTCCGATTCCGGCGGGGAAAACCATTCGCTTTAAACCGGGCAAGGAATTACAGGCAAAATCGGTTAAAAAATAGTTTTTTTATTAATTTCGTAAATCGTAAATCGCAGAATAATGCAGTTTATTATTGATGCCGATTTGCGATTTTGCAGTTTGCGCTTTTGAAAATGTCCACGAACTTAAATTCACTCGCCAATCAATTTTTCGACCGCCGCGAAGCGATGCGCCCGACGGGACGAACGTGGGCGAAACACATTGCTTTTTTCCTCGTCGCTTTTGTCACCGTTACAATCGCAGGCGTTCTCGAGCCTTTCGGCAAAATACCGATTTTCGCCGACGTTAATCCGCAGACGAACGCCGAGATTATTCAATTTCTGCTCGTTCTGCCGACGCTTTATTTTCACTTGATTGCGGACACCGTGCGGCAGCTTTTGACCGATTTTGAAACATTGAAAGACGGCTTGAAATTTTCCGTCTCGCTGCTGGCGATTTTGACGGCGCACGAATCCGGTCATTATGTCGCGTGCCGGCTTTACGGCGTCGACGCGACGCTGCCGTATTTTATTCCGCTGCCGCCGCTGCTCGGACCTGCCGGAACTTTGGGGGCGTTTATCAAAATCGTTTCGCCGCTGCCTTCGCGCCGCGCGACTTTCGACATCGGCGTCGCCGGTCCGATTGCCGGTTTTGCCGCAATCATTCCAATCGCCGTCATCGGACTTTTGACGATGCAGCCGTCAGCCGCGCCGAATTCCGCCGTAGAAACTTCCGGTTTATACTTCGCGCATCCGTTGTTTTTACAGCTTTTGTCGAAACTGCTCGCTGCCGATGCGACATTCGAGGCGTTTAATCCTTTTCTGGCGGCGGCTTGGCTCGGACTGCTGATAACGAGCTTGAATCTAATTCCGTCCGGTCAACTCGACGGTGGACACGCGGTTTACGCGGCTTTCGGCGAGCGAATCCATCGCTGGCTGGGCAGAATCGCGTTTGTCGTGATGGCGACGATTACCGTTTTGGGCTGGTTTGTCTACAACAGTCCGAGCGGTCTTCTTTTTACGATTTTGTTAGCCGTGATGATGCGGGTCAAACATCCCGAACCGATGGACGACGCGCCGCTCAATTTCAATCGCAAATTAGTCGCCGTTTTGACGCTGTTAATTTTTATTTTGTGTTTCGTGCCGTTTCCGATTCAGGTTAAATAAAAGCGGAATGCGAGAAGTATCCTTCACAGATGAACACAGGTAAACGCGGTTGAATACAGATAAGTAGTCGTTCACGAATAGATTAGGGAATTGATTCGGAATAGACGTGAGCTGACAGATAATAACCGATAGATTTTATCTTTCATCTCTTATCTTTCATCTATCATCTATTCCGAAGTTTAATCTAAAATAATTCTGCACGACTACTTAATCAAAATACAATTTAAAGATGAAATTCTTTAATTTCTGTGAGCTTTCTTACCTTTTTTAATCTGTGTCTATCTGCGGACAATTTTCTTTCCTAAAAATCGGCTTTACGAAACAATTAACTTGCAATCGAATGCTGTTTCAAATAAATCTTTTTTCAGCTCGATGGCTTTGCGCTCAATCGTTAAATCTTCGCGGCTTTCGAGCGTGAGAAATAAATTTTGCTTGTCGAGTTTAAATTTTATATTCGTGACGTGATTTTCGTGTCCGCGGTCGAGAGCTTCGGCAAGCCGCAGAATCGCCCCGAGCTGCGCGACGGCGCGGCGGTCTTTTTCCGACAACTCCATAAAATCCAAATGTTTTTCCTTTGGCAGCGAGCCGCGATGGTAACGCGCGATGTTGGCGATGACGTTTTTTTCGGTTTCTGAAAATCCGGTCATTTCCGAATGTTTAATAAGGTAAAACGAATGTTTGTGATGCGCTTCGTGCGAGATGTGATAACCGACATCGTGAAGCAGCGCGGCGGCAGACAGCAAAGTTCGCCCGTGCCGCCGGAGATTATAAATCGGCGCGAGCGCGTCGAAAATCGTCTCCGCCAAATTCGCCACCTGCAAAGCGTGCGATTCTTCATAGCCGTAACGCCTGCCGATGGCGAAAACGTCGCGCAGGCGAATGTCTTCGACATCCGGCACGGGCGGCAGAGATTCGGCTTCGATTTGCCGCAAGTAGTCGATAATCACGCCTTCGCGCAGAGCGTAAGCGCACGGCTGAAGCGTCTCGATTTTCAGCGCGCGCATCACGCCTTCCAAAATCAGCCCGCCGGCGACGATAACTTCGGCGCGCTGCGGGCTGATAACCGGCAGATTAACGCGCTTTTCGAGCGAAATTTCGGCAAGCATTTTGTTCAATGCAGTCAGACGTTTGAGTTGAATTTCAGGCTTTTGCGCGGAACTTTCCGCCGTCTGAAAATTTAAAAGTCCGGCGAGATTTAAAATTGTTCCCGAAGTGCCGCTGGCGATTTGCCACGTAGCGTTTTTTATTTTTCTGAGCGGATGTTCGAGCGCGAAGGCGATTTCCGTCTGCAAGTTTTTGATTTCCTTGCCTTTCGGCGGATTGCTGAAAATATACTTTTCCGTCAAACCGACCGCACCGAGCTTCATCGAAAAAAGTTTGTGCGGCTCGCCGTTTTTCATCAAGGAAAGCTCGGTCGAGCCGCCGCCGATGTCGATGTTGATCAGGGAATTTTCATCCGCGCCGAAAAATTGCGCCGCTGCCACGCCGATTAAGCGCGCTTCTTCAATCGAAGATAAAACGTCGATATGAACGCCCGTCCGATTTTCGATTTGACGGACGAATTCCGCCGCGTTTTTCGCTTCTCTAACCGAAGCCGTCGCTACCGCGATAATCGAATGTACCTGGCGGCTTTCGGCAATCGAGCGAAATTTGGCGATTGCTTCAGCCGACAAATTTATCGCTTCAGCCGAAAGAAATTTGTTGTGCAGCGTTTCGTGTCCGAGCCGGACGCGCTCGCGTTCTTGCAATAAAACCGTGAACGAATCGCTGGCGGCGGCTTCGACAATCACGAGTTTCAAGGAATTTGAGCCGATGTCGATAGCGGCGAGTTTTTGCGTTTTCATCTTCTGTTATGTTAAATGGTAGTTTTGTTTTGACCAAACGCGGAAAGGAAAAGGGAAAAGGGAAAAAGGAAAATGGATAATACTGATTTTGAAATTTTCCATTTTCCATTGATGTGATTTATGAAAACACTTTTTATTCTACGACACGCCAAATCGAGCTGGGACAATGCTGATTCGGCTGACTTTGACCGTCCGCTGAACAAACGCGGGCTGGAAACCGCGCCGCTGGTCGGCGAAATAATTCGGCAAAATAATTTTCAGATAGATTCGATTATCAGCTCGCCCGCCAAAAGAGCCGGGCAGACGGCGATTTTAGTTAGAGAAGCCGCGCAAATCAAAGCCGAGATATTATTTAACGACCGAATCTACGAAGCCAATCCGCACCGGCTTCTGCAAATCGCTTCCGAATTAGACGACGAAATCGCCGCGCCGATGTTTGTCGGTCACAATCCCGGACTCGAAGGATTAATAAAAATGTTGACTGAAGAAACCGAACCGATGCCGACGGCGGCGCTCGCGGTAATTGATTTAAAGATTGATAATTGGAAGAGCATACATATCGATTGCTGCAATCTGCGAACAATAATTCGTCCGAAAGATTAATCGCAATTTCACTTAAATTGACAACTTTCGTCAAAACAAATTTATTAGGCAAAATCCTCGGCGTCAAATCAGCATTTGCGGTCGCCCGTAATTTTCGATTTACAAATGCGGCGGTTTGTAGGAAACTTACAATATTGAAATGACGATAAAAGATTTCGGAGCGCGAGTCGTTAGTGTTTGGGAAGGTTTGCGCCCGATGACCAAAAAAATGCTGGCGCGCGCTCTGGCGGCGAGCAGCAACACTCAAACAGCGACGCCGACGCAGAAATTGTCTTACGATGCTCACGCCGATTGGGAATTGAGCCGTCTGCTGTCCGCACTGGACGAACAAACCCGCGACGCCGAAATAAAAAAAGACGCCGGGAAACTGCGCGAAATCAAGAGTTTAGCCGACGCCTGCGCTGCGGTTTTGCAGGAAAAAACCGAATCCGCCGAAATTTTCATTCAACTTGCCGAACGCGCTTTTTCGCGTCACGACTACAAAAAAATCGACGCGCTCGCCGATATTCTCGCCCGCCGCTTTTCGGTCGGCGAAATTGCGGAAATCATCAGACAAACCGAACTCGCGCAAATTCGCGCCGTCGCTTTTGAAACTCTGGCGATGCTGCCCGCCGCTTCGCTCGTGACGCTGCTCGACGACCCGATTTACCACGAAATCGCCCATCTCGCCCTCGAGCAACAAGCCTTTGAATTCGATAACGAAGAGGCGCAGCAGATTTTGGAACAAATGGAATTTGACGAGACGGACGGAGAATAATTTCAAAATTAAAATTAAAAATGCAAAATTAAAAATGAGAGATTGGAATCTGCAATTTTTAATTTTGCATTTTTTATCAAATGGCGCGAGAATCCAAAGCGGAAAAAACCGAGACACAAAATTTCTACGACCGGATTGCCGACGTTCATAACTTGATGATGAAAATCAACGGTTATCGGGATTCGGTCGCCAAATACTTAAATTCGCTCGACTTAAATATAGACGCGGAATCGCTTGTTTTGGACGCGGGAAGCGGGACGGGAATCGTCACGCTCGGATTTTACGAAGCCGGTTTTCAGCCGAAAAAAACAGTTGCGCTCGACCTCTCTTTTAATTCGCTCGATGTCGCCCGCCGGCAATTTGAAAAGGACGAAAAAACCGACGCGAAAAACATCTGCGCCGTGCAGGGAAATATCTTGCGGTTGCCGTTCGCGGACGAAACCTTTGATTTGGTTTTAACGTGCGGCGTTCTCGAATACGTTTCGCTCGAAGAAGGTTTGCGCGAGTTCGCGCGAGTTTTGAAAATCGGCGCGAAGCTGATTTTGATTCCGGTCAAGCCTTCGCTGGTCGGCTCGGTTCTGGAGATTTTATATAATTTCAAAACGCATTCAATAGAAGAAACTAGAGAAATCGCCGAACGCTATTTTGATATTGTCGGCAATTATAAGTTTCCGATTACCGAGCCGATTGGCTGGTCGAAAATGATTTTTCTATTAGAAAAAAAACGAATCGTGCAGCCGCGAAAGGCTTAAGGAATTAGCCGCGAACAGCCACGAAAAGTCACGAAATAAAATCGGTTTAATTTTTCGTGTATTTTCGTGTCTGTTCGCGGCTAAAATTTTTCTTTATAATTTTTGCGCCTTTTCGCGGCTATTATTTTTGAACCGCCGCGACTTTCGATTAACTGATTTCAAGAATTTGCGATTATTGCAATCTGCGAATTTTTTTGTATTCTTTAAATTATAAGCATCGAATTTTGACCGAAGAACAAGGAAGCAAAAAATGATAAAAATCAGACCGAGCGAAGAGCGCGGCGGCGGAAATTACGGCTGGCTGAACACGAATTACACATTTTCATTTAACGATTATTACGACCCGGAATTTATGGGATTTCGCACGTTAAGAGTGATAAATGAAGATTACGTCGATGAAAATCAAGGCTTCGGCACGCACAGTCATCGTGATATGGAAATTATCACTTACGTCGTCTCCGGCGAACTCGCGCACAAGGACAGCACCGGCGGCAGCGAAGTCCTGCGTCCGCACGAAGTTCAGCGAATGACCGCCGGAACGGGAATCCGGCACAGCGAATTTAATCCTTCAAAAACCGACAAAGTTCATCTTTTGCAGATTTGGATTTTGCCGGAAAAGGAAAATTTAGAACCCGGCTACGAACAGACTTATTTTCCGCCCGAAGAAAAACAGGGCAAATTAAAACTCGTCGCTTCACGCGGCGGCGATGACAATTCGGTGAAAATAAATCAGGACGTGCGGCTCTACGCTTCGATTCTGGCAAAAGACGAAACGGTTTCGCAAAAGTTGACGGAAAATCGCCACGCTTGGATTCAAATCGTCAAAGGCTCGCTCGATTTAAACGGGGAGACCTTGAAAGCGGGCGACGGCGCGGCTATCAGCGACGAAACTTCGCTCGAAATCAAAGCACTCGACAATGAAACCGAGTTTTTATTGTTTGATTTGAAATAAAAGACCGATAGAACAAAAGTTTGACGGAAAAGGCGCATTTTGGCGAATTATCAAATATTTTAACCGCGAAAACTCGCTTTTTCCGTTTTATCCGTGACGTATTTTTAGGTTAAGATTTTTGCGTGAAACCCCAAACGAAAATCGCCGTTCCGAGAGATGCCGCAACCATAATTTTGCTAAACCGTGACTTTACTCAGGTATTATGGGCGCGGCGCAACCCGGAATTAAAATTTCTGGGCGGCTGGCACGCTTTTCCGGGCGGAAAGCTCGAAGCGGCGGACGCTGAAATAATTGTTGAAAACTGCGTGGCTGCCGAACTCGCCGAATTTATCGCGTGCGCCGTGCGCGAAACTTTTGAAGAAGTCGGAGTTCTGCTCGCGCGCGGCGGCGAAAAATTAACGAAAGGTCAATTTGCCTCGCTGCACGACGATTTGATTTCGGGCAGAATGTCTTTCGCGGAGATTTTAACGCATTGGGGTTTGCGAATTGACGCGGAAGATTTTTTTTACGCCGGATTTTGGACGACTCCGCAATTTTCGCCCGTCCGCTTTAAGACCAGATTTTTTATCGCCGTCTGTCCTTCGAGACAAAAGCCTTACGCGGCGATTACGGAACTCGAAAACGTCGAATTTATCAAGCCGATTGATGCTTTGCTGGCTTGGAAAAAATCAAAAGTTTTAATCTCGCCGCCGGTTTTGATTGCGCTTCAAGAATTATTTGCCACAGAGAACACAGAGCAATACAGAGAGAATTTAACCGCAGATAAACGCGGATTCACACAGATAAAAGAAGATTCGAGAGAGAATGGACAGGATTTACAAAGTGAAAAAGTCCGCGTTAATCCGCCAGAATCCACTAAATCCGCCTCCTATTCTTCCTTACATTTTTGGAGTCAAAAGCTGCTGAAAAAGTCGCAAAGATCCGGCGGCGACATCGATTTTATCGAACTCAATTCGCGCGTTATTTGTTTTCCCGTAAAAACCGAAACGCTTCCGCCCGCGACGCATACGAATTGTTTCGTCGTCGGCAAAAAAGAGTTTGTCGTGATAGACGCGGCGGCAAAAGACGTTGACGAACAAAATTCTTTTCACGCATTTATTGATTCATACGTCGAAAAAGGTTTCGTCTGCAAAGCAATAATCGTTACGCATTCGCACGGCGACCATTTCGGCGGCGAAACCGTTTTGCAAAAACATCTTTTAGAAAAATTCAACTTGTCTGTTCCAATTTCGGCGCACAGATTAACGGCGGAAAGTTTAGCGGGAAAAATTAAATTTGACAGATTTACCGAAGACAACAAAATTTTTCAATTGCAGGACGAAAACGGCAAAACTTTTGATTTGAAAACACTTCACGCGCCGGGACACGCTCGCGGTCATCTCTGTTTTTACGATGAAGCATTCGGATTTTTGCTGTCGGGCGATAACGTCGTCGGCGCGGGTTCGGTAATTATCGCGCCGCCCGAAGGCAATATGATTGATTATTTGAATTCACTCGAAAGAATGAAAAATCTGCCGAATCTCAGATTTTTATGCGGCTCGCATGGCGCGGCAACTTCCGACGCGAAAGGTAAAATCGAAAGCTACATCGCGCATCGTTTGGAAAGAGAAAGAAAAATTTTAGAAGCAATTGGCAACGGCGCGAAAACCCCGAGTGAAATTGTCAAAAAAGTTTACGCGGACGTTTCGCCCGAATTGTGGAAACTTGCGGAAAAATCAGTCGAAGCGCATCTGGAAAAACTCAAAACGGAAGGAAAAGTTTAATTACTGCCCTGTATTTGAATTTTTCGCCTAAAATTCTACTATATTTCGCTTTTTAGCAAAATTAGTGTATTTGAATCGTTCGCATTTTTAAGTAAAAATCTTAATGTTTATTAGAGAATTGAAGCGATTTTAGCAAACGATTCAAATATCCAAAACGAAAGATTCAAATGCACGTCAGCATATTAGCTCACTATCTTTGATTACTTTTCCTGAATGATAAAAGTAGTTTCAGGGCGTTGTTCGGATTTCCCCCGAAGTAATCTTTTGTAAACGGCTCTTTTAAGAACGGGCTGAATCCTAACCGCTCATCATCGATTAATAAATCGATATTATTAAAAGCCATCGACCATCCAGTAAATTGGCGACTCTCCAACGGTTCCGAGAGAAGCGTAATTATGTTTTTGTGCCGCGTGTCAACTAGAATTTTACCGTGAAGACGCATTGCCACCTCTTCTTCACCTTCGAATGCCTGCATAAAAGCTCCGTCCTTATAAAGCAGCATTCCGGTAATTTGATTGCGCGTATTGTTTTCACGGGCTTGTTTTAAAAGATCAAGCAATTCCGATTGGGACATTAATTTAACTGCTGAGCTGATATAAACAAAAGATTTAAGCATAAAAATTTTTCACAAATAAAGTTTGATCGTACCGATATTTGAATCGTTCGCGTTTTAGTTAGCGAACGATTCAAGTTCATTATTACTCCCTAACGTTTTTTATTACGAAAAAGCAAGCGAACGATTCAAATAAAGAAAACGAACGATTCAAATATAGATTTGCGAAAGATTCAAATACACCGCAGGGTTTAATTTCAGAAATCCAAAATATAAGTGGTGGAGGCGGCGACTAAAAAACACTCACCGCAACTAATTGAAGTAAAAGCATTTATAAAACACATAAAACAAACTCGACCGTTTTTTGACCACTTCGCTTTCAAAATCTGAATAATTTCGTTATTTGCTCATTAAATTCATATTGTTTTAATGATCCGTTTTTAACGGCATTAAATATCTTTTCAAGTTCCGAGCTGTAATCTATTTTATCGCGTTTTCTGACTGCTTCGCGCAGTCTTTCGGTTGAAGTATGAACATAAGTTGATGTCTGCGAAATGTTCGAGTGTCCGAGCAGTTCCCGCGCAGTTTCGATGTCAGATTCGCGCAGAATTTCCGTTCCGAAATTATGCCTTAAATCGTGACTGACAAAGCCTCCATCGGTAAATCTTCCATAAGGAATCTTTAAATCTCCACAGACGTTCTTCATTGTTCGGTAATTAGAAGCAATCGGTGAACCGTCCGGCGTGAAAATATAATCTGAATCTTCTTGCAGATCGCGCCGTGAGTTAATAATTTCAATTGCTCGTTTACCTAAAGGGAAGAATTTTGTAACCGTGTCAGTTTTCCACCGCCTTACATTCAAAATGGCTTGCTGTCCATCGTCGTATTGAGCAAATTTCAGCCGGGCGATTTCTTTGCGCCTTAAACCAGTCCAGTAGCCGAATTCCAGGATATGTGCGAGTCGAACCCGATGGAAGAAATGCGCGTGAGTTTGTTTGCCGGTCGGCGGTTTCATTAACTCACTAATAACGGCGGAAAGTTCCTTATCCGAAACTAATCTTTCACGTTTGTTTTTTTTCTTAAATCCTTTCGGCAGCTCCGGCAGCTCCGGCACTTGCCATTTTTCTAGTGATGTATAGTAAAGTTTCGCTTTCTTCAAAGCGGAGGTTACCGAATACATTTCTTTGTAAACGGTTTGTCTTTTTACCGGTTGTTTCGATTGTTTGCCTAGCTCGCTTAACCGACGGTCAAGGTATAGTTGGAAATGGATTTGTGACACTTCATTAACCTTAATTGCTGGCGGCAAAAGGGAAAGAAAAACCTCAAACACTCTTTTCGATAATTTTTTTTGATGATCTTTCGGAACTGTCGGCAAAACTTTCTCGGATAACTCAGCAAGCGTCGGAACATAAGAAACGACTTCTAAATTTAAGTTATATTTTTTGTTGCCTTGCTCTTTATTTTCTTGTTTGCGGATTTCTCCAATAACTTCGAGCAATTCGTTTTTTGTATCTTCTTTCGGGCGAAAAGTCTTTCTATTTAATCGGAATCGACCTCGCCACTCATAGCGTTTAGTTCGCTTGTTGTATTCCTTCCAGATTTGCATATTTGAAAAACAGTTTTAAGGAAAAACTTGCAAGCTATTGTAAACTTATGCAATACTAATATCTAGTTACTTCAATTTATCTGCAAGGCAGGCAAGTTGCGGTAATTGACAAAGGCGAAAACAAGGGATTCGTTCGACTTGCCGGTATATTCCGGCGAACTGCAAGAACGGACTCAGCCTTTGCTAAAAAAAATTTAATAGACCTAAGAGTAGAACGCCCTTCAAGGGGTAGAACGCTCGCAAAGTTCAAGATAAAGTCTTGCATTTTTGCGAGCGTTTTTTATTTTAAAAATAAATGTATGAAAGAGAAACCAACCAAACCGGCGTTACTAAACGCCTTTGATAAGTCAGAACGAAAAACAATTGCGGAGGTGTGTCGCATTGTCGGCGTTACCCCCAGTGCGTTTTATTTTCACTATTACAAAGACTCGGAGTTTCGTCGGGAGGTTCTGGAAAAACAACGCGAACATTTAGCGGAAAAGATAGCTGCCGTGTAACCGATGACAGATTTTGAAAGGAAAATTTTATCAGAGATAGCCGATCTTCGTAAGTTGGTCGAAAGTTTGAAGTCTGATTTTACGATCAATCAAATCACTTATTTTGAAAACCTTCCACCGGCAGCGATTGTCGGAACTGATTACGTTGCTTATCGCTTCGGGTGCAGTGGGTCGGCAGTTATTCGCGGACGATTTGGAACCGAGAGAATACCACGCCTCAGAAATAAACCAATCGCATTTATTAAGCGGGATGTTGATGCAGTTTGGCAAAACTTGAATAAACCGATCCCGGAAAAAGCCGCGAAATATCGGCACGACACACAAGTAAAGGAGAAAAAAAACAGAATGATTACCACAATTGAAAAAGCCGAAGCTCTGGAAAGCGACGGCTCAAACACTAACTACGAAAGCGAACTAACGAAACCAAACCCCAACCAAAAGGAGATGATTCGATATGAACAATAGTAATACAAACCAAACAAATTTTCAATCAAAATCGCGCCGCGAACTTATCGAGCAATCTCGATTATCCGGTTTTTCGGCGCGCGAACCGTTTCGATTGCCCGACTTCGATAACGCGCCGACGAAACCCGTCGCCGTCGTCGCCGTGTGCGCTGGATGCGATGGGCGGCTCGACACATCCGATCCGATACAGATGAAATTTTCATCTTGCCGAAAATGTATCGGAATTTCCGGCAGAGTCGAAGCGGCAGCCGAAGCGGCAGCCGAAGCCAACGAAAAACGCGCCCGGCGCGAACTGCTCGAAAAAATGGCTGGAGGTGCGCGATGACTCCACAACCCAAAACAAAAACCATTGACGTTGACGCGATGCGCGGCGAATTTGAAACGCTTTCAAATCCAAACGGCAAAGTAAAAGTTTTAGCACATTCGGAAATTTTGAACGCGATTTTAGATGCGCTCGAACCGATTGAATTCAAGACAGCCGATAAATCAGATGTTCCGCAAAAACACTTGCTTGTAATGTGCATCAACGAACTGCTTAGTAAGGTAAAGAAGCAACACTTCGACCTTGCCCGAAAAAATCATTCTATCTTTGCTTTTAACGGCGCGTATTGGAAGGAACTTCCCGAAGAAGTAATAAAAGATTTTCTCGGAAAAGTAGCCAAAAAATTAAGCGTTCACGCGCTCGAATCGCAGCATTACGAATTTAAGGACAAACTTTACAAACAATTTCTGTCCTCTGCTTATTTTGAACCGATTGAACCGCGCAGCGACGTTGTTTTAATCAATCTGCAAAACGGAACATTTGAAATATCGAAAAATTCACAGAAGTTGCGAGAGTTTCGCGCCAAAGATTTTTTAACGTATCAACTACCGTTTGAGTTTGACCAAAACGCAACTTGTCCGATATTTCAGAGATACTTGAACGAAGTTTTGCCGGAGCAAGAATTGCAAGACATTCTTGCTGAATTTTCCGGCTATGTATTTACCAAAGGTTTGAAACTGGAAAAAGCTCTACTTCCATACGGCGGCGGCGCAAACGGGAAAAGCGTTTATTTTGAAGTTAAAAATGCGCTTTTAGGAAAAGAAAACATCTCGAACTTTTCTTTGTCTGATTTATTGATACCGCATAACCGCGCTTTGATTGCTTATAAGCTGTTAAATTACGGCTCTGAAATAAACGCATCAACAACCAAAGACATAGTTAAAAATCTTATTTCCGGCGAACCGATTCAAGCCTGCCTTAAATACCAAAACGCTTTCACAATGGAGAATTATGCAAAGCTGGCTTTTAACTGCAATGAACTACCGAAAGACTTTGACCATTCAAACGCCTATTTTCGTCGGCTTCTTATTATTCCTTTCCGCATAACGATTCCCGAAGAAAAACAGGACAAAACGCTTGCAAATAAAATTATAGAAAATGAACTTACCGGAGTTTTTAACTGGATTATCGACGGCTTGAAGCGACTACTCAAAGCCGAAAAATTTACGGAAAGCAAACTTGTAAAAGACACGCTCGAAGCATATAAGCGCGACTCTGACAGCGTAGCTTGTTTTGTTGATGAACATTCTGGAATTATCGGTTGCTCGCTCAAGGCTGCTTATGCGGATTATCGCTCCTATTGCCTTGATTGCGGCTACAAAGCACTTGGACGCAATAACTTTTCTAAACGCTTGCAAATACAAGGATTTATTGTAGAAAAGCAAAGTTACGGCTTCGGAGTTACCGGACGGAGCAACTGAAAAAAAGTTTGGTTTATAAAGTGCAAAAGTGCATTACTGCACGAATCAGCATTTTGATTTTATGCACTTATGCAGAAATGCACTTCAAATTTGAACCTTTTTCTTAACCTATTATGATTCAACTCGAAACATACAAAGGCACAAGGACGCGGCACATTTGCCCGGCGTGCGGCTCCAAAAATCAATTCACACGGTTTGTTGACGATGCCGGAAATTATCTTGCCGATGATGTTGGCATCTGTAACCGTGCTTCAAAATGCGGTTACAGTTACACGGCGAAACAATTCTTTGCCGACAATCCGACTGGCGCAAAGTTTGTAAAAACCCGTGTGTCCAATTGGACGCAAAACACAAATCAAAATGTAAACCACGGTTTACAAAACCAAACTACGTCTTTTGATTACATCGCGCCGGAACATCTGAAAGCGACGCTTTCGCATTACGACCGAAACGCCTTTGTGCAATTTTTATTTTCGCTTTTCCCGGATTGCGCCGAAGAAATCCAATCCGTTTTGAAAATGTATTTTGTCGGAACTTATGAAGATTACGTCTGCTTCCCACAGATTGACCGACAAATGCGCGTCTGTAAGGCGAAGCTGATCAGATTCAACCCGTCGACCGGCAAACGGCTCAAAGGCGATTTTGATACATCATCTTTGGTTAGAAAGTTAAAACTCAAAGAAGATTTTAACTACAAACAAATCTTTTTCGGTGAACATCTTTTGCAGCGCGAAACCGCCAAACCCGTCGCCGTTGTCGAATCGGAAAAAACGGCAATCATCGCAAGTCTATGTTTGCCCGAATTTGTTTGGCTGGCGACCGGCTCGAAACAATGGTTAAAAGTTGAACGGCTGCAAAGACTCGACAACCGGCGGCTAATGCTTTACCCGGACGCGGACGGCTTTGACCAGTGGCAAGCCGTCGCAGTGGACGCGGCGCGGCAACGCTTATCGGTCAAGGTATCGCGTCTGATTGAAAACTTTGCTTCGAGCGAACAGAAAACAAATCAATACGACTTGGCAGATTATTTGATTGAACAGCAAAACGAAATAAACGAAATAAACACAAAACTCGAAATGGTTTTAAGTGACGAATCTTTATTCGCAAAAATGGAAACGGTAGTCAATGAAAGAATTTCAATTCTTGAGATTGACGGCAATCTATCACGGACGGAAGCCGAAACGATAGCATACGCGCCGGGCAATCTGCGAAACATAGCTTTAAGCGTCTGAAAAGACATAGCAGAGTAAGGCTCGACCGATAAAAACGGCTCACAGAAAGCACGAAATTGTAATCCCTGCGTTACAAAACAAACGAAAATGACAAAAGAATCAAAAACAGACGATAAACAGACGATAAAAGGTAAATTCGCGCCCGGTAATAAAATCGGGAAACAATTTCCGAAAGGTGTAAGCGGCAACAAAAACGGCAGACCGAAATTAACCCGGCTTACCGATGCCTTACGTGAACAGCTTGCCGAAACCGCGCCAAACGCGCCGGAAAAGACAATTGCCGAAGTCATTGCCCGCGCTTTAATCAGTGAAGCCGTGAGCGGCAACGTGCAAGCGGCGCGTGAGATTGCCGATAGAACCGAAGGCAAACCAAAACAGGCGATTGACCTTGATCTGCAAATTAACGACTGGCGAACTTTAGCCAAAAACTATTCATTAAACGAAGAAGATGTTATCAGAGAAGCAAAATTACTTATCGCAGAATCCTTTGATGATTCAAGCGGCGAATAATGCCGTCAAAAAGCGAATCGAGCGCGAAAAATCCGATGCCGTCCTTATGGCGTTGCGGTCCGGCATTGAGCCGGATGACTGGCAAGCCGACCTGTTACGGTCCGACGCTAAACAAATGGTTTTGAATTGCTCGCGTCAAAGCGGCAAGTCAACTATCACTTCGATTCTGGCATTGCATCAAGCCATTTACACGGCTAATTCATTAATCCTTTTACTTTCGCCGTCGCTTCGTCAATCGCAGGAATTGTTTCGCAAATTGCAGGATTTTTATAATGCGCTTGAATCGGATTATTTGCCGCAAGCCGTCGAAGAATCGGCTTTGAGAATGGAACTATCAAACGGCTCAAGAATCATTGCGCTGCCGGGCAAAGAAGCCACAATCAGAGGTTTTTCGGGCGTTTCCTTACTGATTATCGACGAGGCATCCCGCGTCGAAGATAGCCTTTATCAGAGCGTTCGACCGATGTTAGCCGTTTCCGGCGGGCGCATCATTCTGCTTTCAACTCCATTCGGCAAACGCGGATTTTTTCACTCTGAATGGACGAACGGCGACGGTTGGCAGCGAACAAAGATTACGGCAGACCTTTGCCCGCGCATTGATAAAGATTGGTTAGAGCGCGAAAGAAAAAGGATCGGTGATTGGTGGTATCGGCAAGAATACCTTTGCGAATTTGCCGAAACCAATGACCAAGTTTTCAGTTACGACGATATTCAAGATGCGCTTGACCCGGAACTAAAACCATTATTTGAAAGGAGCAATTTAGATTTATGAGACGTTACGAATACGACGATGAACCCGAAATAATACACGAAAAATCTTTATTCATCGGCTTGGATTTAGGGCAGGCGCAGGACTTTTCCGCGCTCGCAATCATTGAAGCCGCCCGCACGATTACGGACGGTAAAGAAGAAATCACGGCATTAAACTGCGTTCACTTGGAGCGGTGGAAACTTCGCACTTCTTACCCGGCGATAGTTTCGGGCGTTGTGAGGATGATCAACGGATTGAAAGATTTTCAATCGCCGGATCACAAACCCGTTTTAGCCATTGACGCGACCGGAGTCGGCGCGCCGGTCGTCGACCTTTTCAAACGCGAGAAGATAAACGCCGAACTTCGACCGATTCAAATTGTCGGCGGCGCGAATATAAGCGAAGAATTTGGAATGACACGAGTGCCGAAGCGCGACCTTGTATCGGTCGTGCAAGTCGGATTGCAGAATAAAACACTAAAGATTGCCGACGCGCTTCAACTTGCCGAAACATTAAGCCGGGAGCTGCAAAACTTTACGGTCAAGATAACGGATGCGGCGAATGACGTTTACGGAGCGTGGCGTGAAGGCACGCACGACGATCTTGTGCTTGCCGTCGCACTCGCTTTATGGACTGCCAATAAAACGCCGTTTCGGATGACCGAGCGATCACGGCAAATGGTAAAAGCACTTCTCGGTTAAATAGCAATTCAAAAAAAATAGGAGACAAAAATAAAATGACAGACGAACAGATTCAACAATCGGTTGCACAAGCCGAACAAGACGCGACCACACTCGATTACTCGAAATGGAGTTTTCAGCAAAGACAGCAAAAACTTTCAACCGATCACGATCTTTGGAAACAAACACGTGATGCCGTGTTGGACCGGCGGCAGCGCGATAACGCAACGGCGCGACACAACCATCTAAACAAACTCGAAAACGAGCGGAAAGCCGAACAATCGGCGATGGATGCCAAAATTGATTTGGAATTAGCACCGACGAAAAAACGGCTGCAAAACGAATGGCTTGCCAACAATCCGACGCAGACGGCTGCGGACTTTGAGAAAAAGGCGTGGCATTTGCTCAAAGAAAATCTAATCGAGCAAAGAAGCGCGGACATAATGAACGCAACAATCCAATCGCAAGCGGCAAGCGGCAGATATTCACTTTAATCAGTGGCGACCAAAGGAGAAAACAAATAATGACAGAAAAACAGGAAATAAATATCTTCGACAAGATTCGCGCCCGCGCCGACGAAAAGCGAAAGGCGCGAATTAAAGAAAAAGAAAAAACCGACGAATTTTTTGCCCGAATGAAAAACGGCACGAATCCGCTCGACGAAATAAACCGACGAATGAAAGGAGAAAACAAATAATGAAAGCACTTGAAATTAAATCCGAACTTGATAAAACACAATCAAGAATTGCAGAATTAGAAATGGAACGGGAGCGGCAAACAGTAGCCGTTGAAGCGACTGAAAAGGCATTTATTGACGGCACGGCGGACGTTGCCAAACTCAATGACGCACAAGGCAAATTAAGCCTCTATGAGCGGACTATTGAATCATTACGTGCGACTTATCAAAGACTAAAAACCGCTTTTGAAAATCAGTCAGAAGCCGAAGCCCGGCGCGAACAAATTAAGAAAATGACGGCAGCCGCAAACGATGTCGAACCGCTTGTAAATGATTACCTGCAAACAAGAAATGAGTTTAATGACGTTGTTTCTAAGTATGCGGAAACTTTAATTAACAAAGCGACTGCCTACCGAAATAAACAAGCCGAGTATCAGTCAATCATCAGAGAGTTAAAACCGACCGGCGCGGAGATTCAAGAAAGCAGACTTGAACAAAAGACGTTGACAATGGCTGCGACAAGCCACATTAACCATCCGCCGATGGGAACTTTTACCGAAGCCGTTGCCCTTGCCGAAAATTTACTTGCCGCAAAATTAAACCGCATCGCGCAAGCCGAAAGGACGGCAAAGTTTAACGAGGAAAGAGAGACAAACCAGCAGAAAATAAAAGCCCAAATTGAAGCGGAAAACAACAAACCAAAGCCCGCTTTAATAACTTATTCCCATCAATAAACCGAAACTTTGCCGGGCGCGCCTCAGCAAACCCGGCAAAACCCTTTAATTGCGGACATCGCAGAATCCATCGCACCTACACGCACGCGGACAAACAAAAAAGCCGTGAGTTTTTACGCTCACGGCTTTTCTATTCCTTCTACATATGCCTAGAGCCTAGAGCCTAGAGCCTTTGTAGCCTCTTAACCCACTGAAGAATGCTGTGGTTTCTTCCATCTGCTGCTTGGCTTCTTTATACATTTCTTCGCTAGGACGCGGCACAATCGTTTCAAGCCGAGACACTAATTGCGCACGTTCGGCTTCTGTAAAATTTTCAAATTTGCGTTCGGAGTCTTCCCAAAAATCCTTAAGCCAATACACATATTTGAAAGCGTTTTCGGGAATTGTGGCTAGATAAGCCAAAGTGCGATGCTTCACTTTGCCGCTCTCTCGAAAACTTTCGATGACAGAGAATTGAAGATTGTTACAGCCGCGCTTCTTGTTGAATCGTTTATTAACTTTGATATACATAACTTTGTAGTGATGCTAAATTTGCATTTAAAAAGCATTTTGACATCACTACAATAAAGCACGATGTGTAGTGATGTCAAAACCGCACAATTGTCTACAAAACGAAAAGCCGTGAGCGTTAAAACTCACGGCTTTTCAAGTTGCAAATTTGCAAACTGATTTATTTATTCGGCTGGATGCCTCGCCGCATACCCGCGCAGAATCTTTTCGACATATTCGGGCGACTTTTCGTAATCGTGAAATTCGCTTTGGTTAATATGCGAGTTGAAAAGGTCAAGCAAACCGTCTTGTAATCCGTCTTTGATCGGTTCGGGCAAATTCGGGTTATTGAGCAAGTCAGACACTTGCTTTGCCGTATCGCTGACAGGCTTATCGTCGGCAGTTTCTTCGGTTTCGCTCATACCATAGACTTCATTGTGCATCGCGTGGCTGTAATCCGGCAGCCATTCGGATAATGCCTTCACTGATTTGAACAAGAAATTGCAGGTTTTCTCGAAATATCACGTCGTTTCTGAGAACTATGCTATTTGTTTCCATTTCCAAACGGCTTTGAGCTTCGAGCGCAACACGAATAAAATAATTTATCGCGCTGAGGTAAAAGCCTGTGTAGTCAACTCGCGTGTGCGCTTCTTCACGTTTGTTGTGGTGCATAACGCCGGTGCGAATGTTGATGTTGATTGTTGTGTCCGTTAGTTCCGTTGTATTATCTTTCATTGTTACCATCCTTTTGATTTTTAATTGATTGGAAAGAGAGGCTTAAGAATGTGTCACCATTCCTAAGCCTTTCGTGTTTAGCGGCTGCGCTCGATATAGATTGCGACCAGTCGAGCGGCGGCGCGATGCTTGCACGGAAAACCGTTTGCAAACGCCTTGCACTGGCAAGTGCCGTTCGCCGTGTAAATCTCGCTGCTCGAATCCGACATCATTAAAAGACTGTGTGATTCAAGCTCATAAGTCATAAACGGATTTGTTTCGATTTCGGCTGTTGCCTTTGCGATAGCGTTAATCCAACGCCGACCGTTGGCTTGATTCGGATTGATTTTAGCGATTGATTCGGCGGCGATTTGTCCTAAGACTTCTTTGTTGACTTCGGTTGCGATGTTCATTTTTATTGACCGTCCTTTTGTGAATTTGATTGAATGTTTCAATCTATAAATACTATATACCTAGACCAATAGTAAGTCAAGTTAAAAACATTGCCTTGACCAATAGTTTTTTTTAGGTAAAATAGAGTTATGAAGTTACTCGGGACAAAAGAAGCGTCAGAGCGGTTAGCAGTTAGCCAACAAAGGATTCAAGCTTTAATAAAAAACGGTCAGTTGCCAGCCGAAAAAGTTGGGCGTGATTGGTTGATTAAAGAAAGTGATTTGGAACTTGTGCAAAATCGGCAAGCCGGGCGACCGAAGAAAACAGCCGCGCAAGAATAATTTTGAGCAAAGAAAAACGGCTTGAGTATCAATCAAACCGTCTCTTTCAGTTCTTTGAAAACTGAATAAATTACTTTATCTAAAAACAGTCTAACAAACCTCAGATGTATTTTCAATCTTTGATTTGGCATCCATTTGGGGTTTGTTAATCTGACCACTCTTTGACCACTTTAATTATCAAATCCAACATCAAACGGCACAAAACGACAAATAGCAAACTGGCAGGATTGCTATAAATCCTTTGTAATAGCGGTGGTTATTGAGTCTTAGAAAATAAAGCAAAAATTAAAATGGTGGAGGCGGCGGGAATCGAACCCGCATCCAAAGGTTGCGATCTAGAGAATCTACACGTTTATTCAATTCACTTTAATTTCGCTTTTATCAAGTAAGTAAATTGACAAGACCTTGCTAAAAGCTAGTCTGGCTAACATTTCGCGCATTTCCGCAGACGGTCGAAATGCGCTAGCTTAAAATAAGTTATGCTTCATCCGCGCGCTTCAAGCTGACTTGCGGCGAAACACTTGGTGGCTAGAATTAACTAGGCAGCAAGAGCCATATTATTATTGGCATTTGTGTTTTGCTTGGTGTTTTAACGAGCTAACAAGCAAGCCCGACGTGCATCCAAAGATCTATACAAGCCCCTGTCGAAGCCTGTCGCCCCCAAAGCGAAGAATTCATTTTACTGCATTTTGAAGGAATTTGAAACCGAAGAGTTGTCTTTTATATTTTGCGGTAAAACTCGATTCCTTCTTTCACTTCAACCGCGATTTTGCCTTCGGTTTCGGCATAATCGAGATGCGCGACGGCTTCGGAAATCGCTAAAAATCGGTGAACTTCCTTTTCGATTGCTTGCGGGAAAAGTTTTTGCGCGATACCGAAAGGCGTCGTGCCGTTTGTTGAAACCAATTCGACAACCTGTTTTTGGCGTTCGTCAATCGAGCGGACGTAACGATGGAAAAGCTCTTCATAATCGTCAATCGGCTCGCCGTGTCCGCCGTAAATCAAAGTCGGCGAGCAACTTCTGATTTTCGCAAGGCTGACGAGATATTCGGCTAAAGATTTGAAACGCTTGTTTTTATCAATCGGGTCAGCCGAAATTACCGGATTCGGCGTGATGCGTTTCAGAACACAATCTCCGGCAATCAGCGTGCGGTTTGCTTCTCTAAAAAACGAACACGAGCCGGGCGTGTGTCCGGGCGTGTGCAAAACTTTCAAGATACCGCCGGAAAATTCGAGTTCCATTTCATCATAGAGTTCAGAAAATTCGTCTTTATCGACCGTGTCGGTTAAAAGTCCGACATCATTAAAAGTGTCTTGAATTTTGCGAAAAACTTCGGGCGGAACGCCGGCGCGATTCATTAAATTTCGCTGTTCTTCATTGTCTAAACTTCCGAAAAGATGTCCGCTCTCCCACTTGTGAATAAAAATTTCCGCATTCTTCGCTTCGTCGCGCACTTGTTTCGTCAGACCGCAATGGTCGACGTGCGCGTGCGTCAAAACGATGCGCCGAATGTCGGCAATTTGAACGCCGTTTTGCCGTAATTTATCGCGCAGCGTTTCGCTTGCTTCGCCTGTTTTCGGTCCTATATCAATCAGCGTCAGCGGTTCTTCTTTAATCAAATAAACATTGACGTCGACAATATAAAAAGGCGTCGGAATTGTGAGCGGAATAATTTTCATAAGAGTTTAACTGCGAACGTCACGAATAACACGAATAACACGAATTAAAAGGAAAGGAAAATGCAAAAGACGATTGGAAAAGTTAGGATAATAATTGTGGTGCAATCCAAAATTCAAAATTCAAAATCCAAAATCGTCATCGTCGGCGCGGGACCGGCGGGCGCGAGTCTGGCGATTCGTTTAGCGAAAGAGAATTTTCGCGTAACTTTAATCGAGCGTGAAAAGTTTCCGCGTCAAAAATTGTGCGGTGAATTCATCTCGCCGGAATGTTTGAGGCATTTTCGAGATTTGGGCGTGTTTGACGAAATGCTGGCAAGCGGCGGCGACAGAATTTCGGAAACGATTTTTTACGCGCCCGACGGAAAATCGGCGAGCGTTTCGAGCAAATGGTTCGGCGGCGATTCAAAAGGCGCGTTGAGTTTGAGCCGCGCGAGGATGGATTTTTGTCTTTTGGAAAAGGCGAGTGAAGTCGGCGTTGAAGTTTTGGAAGAAACGCAGGCAGTCGGTATTTTGTTTGAAAACGACGAAATTTGCGGCGTTAAAATAAAAAGTAAAGCTGATGAAACATCGGAAATTTTCGCCGATTTGACGATTGACGCAACCGGACGCGCCAATGTTTTAGGCAAGTTAGCGGCGAAGCAAGCACAAAGTCCAAAGTCCAAAGTCCAAAGTCCAAAAACAGCAAACAGAATTCAAAATCGTCTGGTTGGTTTCAAGACGCATCTGCAAAACGTCAATCTGGAAAAAGGCGTTTGCGAGATTTATTTTTTTCGCGGCGGTTACGGCGGATTGAGTTATGTTGAAAACGGATTGGCAAACCATTGCTTTTTGATAAAAGCCGAAATCGTCAGAGAATTTAATTCCGACGCCGAAAAGATTGTTCGGGATGTTATTTTTCAAAACAAACGCGCCGCTCAAACGCTGAAAAATGCCGCGCCTGTCGAAGATTGGCTGGCGGTTTCGGTTGATGGTTTCGGACAAAAGGAATTGAATCCTGTGAAAAATCTTTTTGCCGTCGGCGACGCAGGCGCGTTTATCGACCCGTTTACCGGCAGCGGAATGCTGATGGCACTCGAAAGCGCGGAGATTCTGGCAAACGTGATTAAAGAAAATAAATTTGCGGTCGAACAAATCGCAAAAGAATATAAAACTTTGCACCGGCGAAAATTTCAAAAAAGATTGCTCGTGTGTTCGATTATGCGCCGCGCCGCGTTTGTTCCCAAATTTGCGAAATCGGCGATTTTTCTATTGAGCAGAAGCGCGACGGCGCGCGAGATTTTAGCGCGCTCGACTCGCCGGACATTTCCGGAACAGAAAATCAATAGAGGCTAAAGTTTATTTTTCGCTTGCTTTACCAGGTTTTTTGAGATTAAAATCTCATAGCTATCAATTCCGAAAAACAATCCGTCCGTTAAAATTGAGATTTATTCAGCCCTGATATTCTGGATAATTTTAAAGCAATCAAATAAATTCTCTATCCAAAATTGTTCGCATTCGTTTACCGGCGGATTACCTGTAAAAGTTTTTAGACTTAGGAGAAAAATTAATGAAAGCATTATCTATCCGTATTTTCCGTACAGCCGCTAAACTCTCGCTGCTGGCAGGTATGGTAATTCTCAGCATTAGCGCGAACTTTGCCCAATCGCAAGCGACGGCGGCTGATTTAACCGGAACAGTCGTCGACCCGGGCGAAGCGGTCGTTGCGGGCGCGAGCGTGACGGCGCGAAACTCCGAAACGGGAATTTCACGAACGGCGACTTCGAACGAATCGGGTGAATTTACGATTATCGGTTTGCCGCCGGGCAATTATGAAGTGACGGCGGAAGCTGCGACGTTTAAAAAAACTGTCGTCTCGCCGGTTCGATTAACCGTCGGTCAACGCGCCGAACTGCCCATCAAACTCGAAATCGGAGCGAACGACACGGTGGTCAATGTTTCGGGCGATTCGGTCGAACTCGTCGAAACGAATCGGACGGCGGTTTCAAATACGATTGACCAGCGCCGCGTCGAAAATCTGCCGGTCAACGAACGCAGCGCAACCGGATTCGCGCTGACGATTTCGACCGTCGGGCGCGATAACGGTCGTCCCGTCGGACCGGCGCCGACTTCGGGTTTGAACATCGGCGGGCAGCGCGGTCGCTCGACTCTGCTGCAAGTCGACGGCGCGGATTTTACCGACAATTCGGTCAACGCCGCGCGGACGACCGTTTCGCAGGAAGCCGTCCAGGAATTTCAAGTGGCGACAAACTCTTACGCGCCGGAATTCGGACGCGCGACCGGCGGCGTCGTCAACGTCGTGACAAAGCGCGGAACGAACGATTTCAAAGGCAATGTTTTCGGTTTTCTTCGCAATAAAAACATTCAGGCGAACAACCCGTTTTCGCCGATTGATAAAGCGCCTTTCACGCGCGCGCAATACGGCGCGACGTTCGGCGGTCCGGTCGTCAAGGACAAAACATTTTATTTTCTCGCGTTCGAGCAGCGGCAGCGCAACGAATCGGGATTTTTTACGAGCGATGTGACGCAGGGATTGAACAGTTCGATAACGCTCGGCGCGCCGATTCTGCCTTTTACGCAGACGTTTTCCCGTCTCAGCGCGACGCAGGCGCAGTTCGCGCAAGGCTTGATTGCCAGCGGAAATCCGACCGCAATCGGCGCGGCGGTGCAGTATTTGTACCTCGCTTCGAGCGGCGGAATCACCGGATTGACCGGGACGAATCCGCTGGTAAGCGCGGGCGGCGCGATTCCCGCCGGGCAGCAGGTCGGCGCGCGATTTTTCCTGTCGGGCGCGCCCGTTCCGGTCGGAACGCGAAATTCTAACGGGCAACCGATTGCTTTTCGTCCGCTGCTCGATTTGCAGCGAATTTTTCCAATCCGCGACCGGACAAATTATTTTTCGGTTCGCGCCGACCAGAACATTAACAAAGACAATCAGTTGACGTTTCGACTCGGTTACAATCCGAGCCGTATTTCAGGGATTCAAGTCGAATCGCAAAATCAATCTCTGGGGCAAAACGATTTTTCGCGCACCGGAATTCAACGCTTGCGCGATTACGCTTTTACGACGAATTTGATTACGACTTTCGGCAATCGGGTTAACGATTTGCGTTTCAATTTCGGCAGACGCGAAACTTCCTTCCGCTCGCAAAACAACGACGCAGTTTCTTCCAACATAGCGGACACGGCTTTTATCGGGCGCGAGCTTTTCTCGCCGGTCGAGCGCGCGGAAAATCGTTTTCAACTGGCTGACAACGTGACAATGGTTTTAGGTTCGCACACGGCGAAATTCGGCGTGGATTTAAACTATGTCGATATTACGAGAGCCGCTTTTGAATTAAACTTTGCCGGACTTTTTAATTTCGGCGAAACAAATCCGGCTTTTTTGAATCCCGGTTTCGCCGGTTTTCCGAATTTAACGCCCGTTCAATCTTACGGACTCGGTTTGCCTTCGACTTATATTCAAGGTTTCGGCAATCCGAACAGCACGATAAAAAATAAGCCGATTGCGTTTTTCGCGCAGGATTCGTGGCGAGTAACGAATCGTCTGACGTTAAATTACGGCGTCCGCTACGACATCGAATTCACCGAGCAGAAAGCGCCGGTCAGTTTCAACGACCCGCTTTCGAAAATTAATCTTTCGGCTGGCGATATTCTGGCGGCGCAGAACGCGGTTAACGTGCAGCAAGGGTTTCCGGTTGATAAAAATAACATCGCGCCGCGTTTCGCCTTTGCCTACGACGCGTTTGGCACGGGGAAAACCATCGTGCGCGGAGCAATCGGGTTGTTTTATGACCATCCGCTGCTCGCCGTCGCTTTTAATTCCGATATTGCCGACGCCGCGCAGCAGCAGCAAGCGGTTTTGACTCTGGGAAGTCCGGCGTCAAACGCGCTGCTTAATGCCGCGCAGGTTTTTCAAGGCACGGTTTGTGTTCCGGGCGCGCCTTTGACGCCGGTTTGCGCTGCGCAGCCCGGCGTCGTGACGCCCGGAGTCGCGCCGGGAACGGAATATCAATTCGGCAGACAGCGCTTTAACGATCAGACTTTTCCGGGTTTCGGACCGGTTTTGCCGTTCACTCTGCCGGTGACCAAGGATTTTCAATACGCTTCGACGACGCAGGCGAATTTCGGAATCGAGCATCAGTTGACGAAAAATATGTCGGTTTCGGCTTCGTATATTTTCGTCGGCGCGCATCATCTTCCGCATCCGATTGATTTGAACGCGCCGGACACGGCTTTGCAGATTGAAAATTTCCGCCGCTTCACCGCCACCGCCGCTAATCCGCAGGGAACTTTGCCGACCAACACGACGCAGGCGATTAATTTCTCGGTTCCGACGGCGACGAGCGCGGCTTACACGGTTGTCATTCCCGGCATTATCGCCGTCAACAATGCGACCGGTTTGCGTTTCGTTAACCCGGCGGTCGCCAATTTCTTCCGTCCGAGCGCGCCGAATTATTTCTTAACTCAAGCCTTAACCGGCGGCGCGGTGACTCCGGCGATTTTGAATTCGCAGCTCGCCGGCTCGCTCAGAACTGCGGGAACGGTCTCGCCGTTCGGCTCAATCAACGCGTAGTCTTCGGACGGCAATTCCAGTTACAACGCGCTGAACGCCGAAGTTAAACGGCGCTTTGCCGACAATTTTACATTCTTGGCGTCCTACACCTGGTCGCATTCGATTGACGATTCTTCGGATTTGCAGACTCTGCTGCTTCCGCAGGACAACAGAAATTTCCGCGCCGAAAAAGCCGATTCGCTGTTTGACCAAAGACATCGCTTTGTCTTTAGCGGAGTTTTGGCTTCGCCGGAAAATTGGCGCAGCTCCGGCGGCGGTTTCAAACGATTTCTGGCGGATTTTTTGATTGCTCCAATTTTTGAAATCTCTTCAGGTCGTCCGTTCAATATCATTACCAATGTCGACGCCAACAACGACCAATCGAGTCAAACCAACCGTCCGAGTCAGAATCCAAACGGCTCGCTCTGCGTTCCGGGCGATGTCGGCTGCGTGACGCCGCTGATTACGAACGGCAGATTTTCTAACGGAACTCTCGGACGAAATAAAGGAATTACGCATTCCTTCGCTTCTTTGGATTTGCGTCTGACCCGCGTGATTCGTTTCGGCGAGCGATTTAAGCTCGATATAATCGCCGAAGGCTTTAATCTTTTTAATCGTTTCAACGAAGCGTCGGCTTCACCGAATTTCAGAGCCGTCAACGCTTTCGGAATGAGAACCAAAGACGGGCGTTATTTCAGTCGTCCGACGGCTTCTTTCGATCCGCGCCAATTTCAATTCGGTTTAAAACTCAATTTTTAAACTTAATGATTTAGACAACCTTATAAATGGCTGATTGGCTTTCGCGCCAATCAGCCATTTATAGTTTAGCCGCGAACGGACACCAAGGACAAGAAAAAGGGAAATACAAAAAGAGCGCAAAGAAGGAAAATAAAGCGATGTCTTACCGAACAACTTAAAGCAAATTTCTTTTCGTGCCTTTTTAGTGTCTGTTCGCGGCTAAACTCTTTTCCTGTCCGTGTTCATCCGTGTTCAAATATGGTTTAATTTTCTTGTGATTTCTCTGACCGAACAAATCAAACAGAAAGCCCGCGAGATTGGCTTTCACAAAATCGGCATCGTCCGCGCCGAAAGCCTCGACCGGGAAGGCGAGCGTTTCAAACAATGGCTGGCGATGAATTTTCAAGGCGCGATGCAGTGGCTCGAACGCGAGCCGGAAAAACGCTCCGATCCGAATTTGATTTTCCCGGCAGCGAAATCAATCGTCGTCGTCGCTCTGAACTATTACACGCCGCACGAACACGAAGCGGACGATTCAAAAGGGAAAGTTTCGCGTTACGCCTGGGGCGACGATTACCACGATGTTTTAAAAGATAAATTGCGCGAACTTTTCGGTTTCATCAAAACGCTCGACGAAACCGCCGACGGCAAAATCTGCGTCGACACCGCGCCGATTATGGACAAAGCGTGGGCGGTGCGCGCAGGGTTGGGCTGGCTCGGTAAACACTCGAATTTAATTACCAAAGAATACGGCTCGTGGGTTTTTTTAGGCGAGATTCTGCTCAATCTCGAACTCGAATACGAAACGGAAACAATCGAAGACCATTGCGGAAACTGCACGAAATGTCTCGATGCCTGTCCGACAAACGCGATTGTCGCGCCATATTTAGTCGACTCGAAAGCGTGTCTGTCTTACGCGACCATCGAATCGCGCGACGCAGAACTTTCTCAGGAAATAACGGAAAATTTAAACGGCTGGCTTTACGGCTGCGACATCTGCCAGGACGTTTGTCCGTGGAATCGTTTTCAGAAACCGACCGAAGAATTGAGATTCGAGCCGCGTCCCGAAAACGTCTCCGCCGATTTGGACGCGATACGCGCGCTGACCCCGGAAAATTATGCCGAAAAGTTTCGCCGGAGCGCGATGAAGCGCACGAAATTAAGCGGCTTAAAGCGTAACGCCGAAGCGTTAAAAACAAGTAACACAAAAAAACGCTTTTAATCGCCGCCGCCAAAGAAAAATCGTCCATGCAAAGAAAAATGCCGACAGAAATTGTCGGCACTTGATATTCAACATTTATAAGCTGATATTTCGGCGAGTTTTATTTAGCTACTTTTTGTTTCAGTGTTTGCTTTTTTCATCATGTGATGTTTTTTCATCATTCCGCGATTACGCTTTATCATCCGGCGGTTTTCCATAATCATTCGGCGATTACTCGCTGCAGAGATGGAACGGTGATGATGATGGTGTTTTTTCGTCATTCTGGCTTCCGTACGGTCTTCTTTCATATCACCTTTTTTCATATCGGTTTGTTTCGTCATCGTATTATCCTGAGCCGAAACTCCGACAACCGCGCTGAACGATAAAAACAATCCGAAAACAAGTGCTGCAATTCCTTTTGTAACTTTCATTTACTAACTCCTCGTGTATATTTATTTTTGCTCAAACGAGCAATAGAAATATGCCTGTAATTCTTCGAGAAATCAAGTGGTTTTGTTCAAAATGTCCGTTTTACAACAAATATTTTTTTACGGCATCTCAACATCGTTGGAGCAAAAAAAAATATAAATTCAGAGCGGTTGAAACTTCTATCGACAAGCATTAGCCGAGCGGTTTTTGGTAGAATGGAATAAAGGAACTTATTCAGGGAATAATTATAAATATATGGAAACGAAAAATTTGGAAACGGCAACGCTCGCGGCAGGTTGCTTTTGGTGTGTGGAAGCGGTTTTCGACGATTTGCGCGGCGTCGAATCGGTCGAATCCGGTTATTCCGGCGGGCAGACGGAAAACCCGACTTACCAGCAGGTTTGTTCGGAGACGACCGGACACGCCGAAGTTATACGGTTAAATTTTGACCCGGAAGTGATTTCGTTCAAGGAAATTCTGCAGGTTTTCTTTGCCGTTCACGACCCGACGACGCTCAACCGGCAAGGCAACGATGTCGGCTCGTCGTATCGTTCGGCGATTTTCTATCATTCCGACGAACAGCGGCGCGTTGCCGAACAGGTTATCAAAGAAGTCGAAGCCGAAGGGGTTTACGATAATCCGATTGTCACTGAAGTAAAACCGTTTGATAAGTTTTACATCGCCGAAAATTATCATCAGGAATACTTTGCCAACAACCCGAATCAACCGTATTGCGCGGCGGTCGTCGCGCCGAAAGTGATGAAATTCAGAAAGAAATTCGTTGATAGATTGAAGGCATAAAATATTTAAACGAGCAGAAGCGACAAAGAAGTCGAGCGACGGAATATGCCGCTCGACTCTTTTTCGTTCGATATTTTCTTTAACCGATTCGTTCGGCGGTTTCCTTTTCTTTACCCCAGATGTGGTCTTTGACACCTTCGACTCCCGATTGACGGGCGCAATTGGCGCAGCAGAAAAAGTTTTCTTTGGCTTCGACGCCGTGACCGATAATTTTGCAGCCGCAATGGGCGCAGACCGGCGCGAGCCGGTGAATCGCGCATTCAAAACAATCGAAAACGTGTCGATTGCCCGCCGTCACCACTTCAAACGCCAGATAATAATCGTTACCGCAAACTTCGCATTGTGCCATTTCCTCAAACTCCTTATTTTATTTTATTGCCGATGCTTTTAATCATTTCCAGATGCATTTTGAGCGTCACCAAAGTATCTTCGGCATATTCTTTGGCATCGATGTCGCTTCCGTCTTTGGCTTCCTTTTGAAAATCAGCCACGTCTTTTTCGTGGTCTTCGACCATCAGCCTGACATATTCCTTGTCAAACGCTGCGCCGGAAAGTTTCGACAATCTATCGTAACCTTCCTTTTGCTCGGCACTGACGCCGATGGGTAAGTCAATTCTTTTTTGCTGGGCTAAACCTCTCAATTCAGTGTGCGCTTTTGAATGGTCGGTCACCATTTTCTGACCAAACGCTTTGATTTCAGGGTTTTTCGAGTTGGTAAGCGTTAGCCCGCCCATTTGAACTTCCGCCAGGTTGCCCTGCGACGCTTTATTTATAAATTCCATATCGCCGCTCGACAAGCCTTTTTTTGTCGCCGACGACATATTTGTATTTGTCGTCGCGTTGGTATTTGTAGCCGCGTTTGAATTCATCGCCGCTGCGTTCGTATTTGAATTTATTAAGACGGCAGTGTTTGAATTTGTATTCAAAACCGTTTTGACGGAATTAGTCGAAGCCGGAGTGCAGCCGACCAAACCCAAAGCCGACACGCCCAAAATAGCAGTAGTTAAAAGAAGTTTTTTCATTGCTCGAATCTCCCGTTCGGAACTTAATATTTCAATATCTCTATCCGACAGATTATCTTTGTTTAATTAAAAAGCCGTTCGTTACAGAAAAACATTACTGAAAAATCTTTATTATTGCAAAATTGGCGAGAGAGAAAGCAACAGTTCTTATTTTAAGAAATATTTAAGTTTTCTTTTGCTTTGAAGCCGTAACGGGAAATTTTACAGCCGCTATGTATCGCAAAGAAGTAAGAGTTTGCGAAATCGCTCATTTAAAACAATTGAAGTCGCATCCGTTAAAATCCGATACGACTTCAAAAGCCAAATAACAATTATTGCCTCAACTTTGCGTCGAGTTGCTGTTGTATATTCTTATTTCGTTTTGCTTTTAATGGATTTGATTTGGTCGAGGTGCGATTTAAGCGTCGGCAATGTTTTTGCCGCAAACGCTTTTACGTCCGCATCCGCCGCGCCGTCCGATTGCTTTTGAAAATCCGCCACGTCTTTTTCGTGGTCTTCGACCATTCCTTTGACATACGAACTGTCAAACGCCGCCCCGGAAAGTTTTGACAATTTGTCATACATCGCCTTTTGCTCGCTGTTGACATCGGTCGGCAGCGTCACATTTTTAGCCGCGGCTAACGATTTCAATTCGTCATTAGCTTTAGTATGGTCAGTGAGCATTCTTTGACCAAACGCTTTGACTTCGGGAGTCGCCCCTTTTGATGCCGCGAGTTCGCCGAGTTTAACTTCCGCCATTCCGCCCTGTGCCGCTTCATTCATAAATTTCGATTCAGCACTCGAAACCGGTTTATTACTCATATTTGACGAATTATTCATCATCGAATTAGAGTTCGCGTTCATCATCGTATTCGCATTCATCATCGAATTAGAATTTGAATTAACAACCACGGCAGCGTTTGAATTTACTTTGTTCGTAGTTACATTGGTACTGGTCGCTGCGCCACCGCAAGCTACCAATCCCAAGCCTGCAAAAGCTAAAACTGCATTTCTGGAAATATTCTTTATCATAATTTTTCTCCTCTTTCTGTCAAAAATCTATACGAACACCGCACAACTGATTGCTTCGGAAACAACCAAATTGTGTAATAAAACGATACTTTCTAAATCTTATACACTGACCTTGAAGCAAAAGGGATGCCACACCAAGCTATTCTTAATTTTTTGTTGTGATAAAGAGTTTTCAGAAAATAAGAAATTACAACAATGAAATTTTCTTGGCAATTTCCCGCGCTTACATTACAAAAGAAATCTGCCTCGGCTTAAATAAAATTGGTTTTGTTACATTTAATAAATTACAATTGATATTAAGTTAATCGCAAGTTTTCAGGGGAGCCAAAGCTGAGAGTTGTTCCGCGCGGAACATTACCCTAAAAACCTGATGCGGATAATACCGACGAAGGGAGAAAAACAATGAGTGAAAATAATTTAGAGAAGAAAGAAAAAACCAGCGACGAAGTGAAACTGCCGAGTTCGCAGAAAATCTACGTTGAAACAAACGGCTCGACCGTTAATCAAACAAAACACAATCTGCGCGTTCCGTTTCGGGAAATCGCTTTGAGTCCGTCCAGGAATATGCGGGACGAGCTTGAAGAAAACGCGCCGGTCAGAATTTATGACACGAGCGGCGTTTGGACTGACCCGAATTTGAAATGCGATGTGCGTGAAGGTTTGCCGACGCTTAGGCGCGAATGGATTTTGGCGCGTGAAGATGTCGAAGAATACGAGGGTCGGACGATTTTGCCGCAAGACAACGGCTATTTGACGAAAGGCGCGGAGGACATCGCTAAAATTAAGGAAAGCGGAAAGCTCGAAGAATTTCCCGGTTTGAAACGCGCGCCGCTGAAAGCCAAAACCGGCAAATGCGTAACGCAGATTCATTATGCAAGACGCGGAATTATCACGCCTGAAATGGAATATGTCGCCATTCGGGAAAACTTGGGCAGACAAATCGCGTTTGAAACTTTGGCGAACGGACAGCAAAACGAGAGAGATTCGCTTTATCATCAACACGCGGGCGAATCGTTCGGGGCAAGCGTTCCGAAATTCGTTACGCCGGAATTCGTCCGCGAAGAAGTCGCTCGCGGTCGCGCAATCATTCCCGCCAACATCAATCATCCCGAATCAGAACCGATGGCGATTGGCAGAAATTTCCTTGTAAAAATAAACGCGAATATCGGAAATTCGGCGATTGCGTCTTCGATTGAAGAAGAAGTCGAAAAGATGCGTTGGGCAACTCTTTGGGGCGCGGATACGGTAATGGATTTGTCAACGGGCAAGAACATCCACGCCACGCGCGAATGGATTTTGCGAAACTCGCCAGTGCCGATTGGAACAGTTCCGATTTATCAGGCACTCGAAAAAGTCAATGGCAAAGCGGAAGATTTAACGTGGGAAATCTACCGCGACACTTTAATTGAACAAGCCGAACAGGGCGTTGATTATTTCACGATTCACGCGGGCGTTCGACTTCCGTATATTCCTTTGACCGCGAAACGCACGACGGGAATCGTTTCGCGCGGCGGCTCGATTATGGCGAAATGGTGTCTGTCGCGTCACGAGGAAAGTTTTCTCTACACGCGCTTTCGTGAGATTTGCGAGATTATGCGAGCTTACGATGTTTCGTTTTCTCTCGGCGACGGCTTGCGTCCCGGCTCGATTGCCGACGCGAACGACGAAGCGCAGTTTGCCGAACTCGAAACTTTGGGCGAATTGACGAAAATCGCTTGGGAAATGGATTGCCAGACGATGATTGAAGGTCCCGGTCACGTTCCGATGCATTTGATAAAAGAAAATATGGATTTGCAGTTGGAGGTCTGCGGCGAAGCTCCGTTTTATACTTTGGGACCGCTGACGACGGACATCGCGCCCGGCTATGACCATATTACTTCGGGCATCGGCGCGGCGATGATTGGTTGGTTTGGCTGCGCGATGCTGTGCTACGTTACGCCGAAGGAACATCTCGGACTTCCGAATAAAAAAGATGTCAAAGAAGGTGTAATAACTTACAAACTCGCGGCGCACGCGGCTGATTTGGCAAAAGGTCATCCGGCGGCGCAAGTTAGAGACAATGCTTTGTCAAAGGCGCGTTTTGAGTTTCGCTGGGAAGACCAATTCAATTTAGCGCTCGACCCGGAAGTCGCCCGCGAATATCACGACGAAACACTTCCGGCGGAAGGCGCAAAGCTCGCGCATTTCTGCTCAATGTGCGGACCGCATTTCTGCTCGATGAAAATCACGCAGGAAGTCAGAGAATACGCTGCAAGAGAAGGCGTAACGGAAGAAAAAGCGTTAGCCGTCGGAATGGCGGAAAAGTCGAAGGAATTTACAGCGACAGGTTCGGAAATTTATCACGGTAATATGCCCGAAGGCACAAATCAGGAACATCATTAAATTTTAGCCATAGAGTTCACAAAGAACAATTTTAAAGTTCTCTCTGTGAACTCTGTGGCTGAAAATTCTTTATTCTTTTTCGTCGTTTGTTTTTTGAATTTTCTTTGCGAAAAACAAATCAACAATCAGCAAACCCGCGCCGATGCAGATTGCCGCGTCCGCCACATTAAAAGTCGGATAATGCCAATTGCCGAACTGCACGTCAATAAAATCAATGACGAAGCCGAGCCGCGCGCGGTCGGATAAATTACCGCAAATTCCCGCCAGCAGCAAAGCCAACGCGCCGAGAAGTCGGTCATTTGTTCGGGGAACTCGCCAGAAATAATACAACACCAAAACCGCCGCCAGACCAGCCACAACCGAAAGTCCCCAACGTCCCGTGTTGCCGCCGTCATTCAAAAAGCTGAAAGCAACGCCGGTGTTTTCGGCATAAGCGAAATTTAAAAAGCCCGGAATAATCTCTTTATCGCTGCCGAAACGCAAACGACGAATCGCCCACGCCTTTGTCGTCTGGTCAATCAAAAAAACTCCGCCCGACATTAGCAGATAAGCGATTTTCCAGTAAAAATCTTTTTTGTTCACAGGAGAATTATAACAGGACAAACGAAATTTTCATGATTGAAAAATCACTTTATATCAATCATTCCGTTAAAGCATTAACACATCTTTCGCAGACGGTCGGATACTTTTCAAACTCGCCGACTCGCACAGAATAATTCCAGCAGCGTTCGCATTTCGCGCCGTCAGCTTTTTGGATTTCGACATTAAATTTATCGCCTTGATGAACTTCGATTTGTGAAACGATAAAGATATAACGCAAATCTTCAAAATAGTTAAGCAGAAAATAAGTCGTATCTTTATCAACCGTCATGATGACTTTTGCTTCCAGAGACGAGCCGATAACCTTCGCTCCGCGTGCTTCTTCGAGAGCTTTTAAAACTTCGTCGCGGATTGAGAAGATGCGTTCCCAATCAGATAAAAGCTGCGAATTGTCCGCGCCTGAGACTTTCGGAAATTCCGTCAGGTGAACCGAAGGAACGGCTTGATTGGGCAAATTTTCAAATGCTTCGTCAGCCGTGAACGCCAGAATCGGCGCGAGCAGGCGACAAAGTTTATCGGTGATTTCATAAAGCGCGGTTTGCGCCGAACGCCTTGCAACGCTTTTCGGAGCGAAAATATACAGACGGTCTTTGATAATGTCGAAGTATCTCGCTGAAAGCGTTACGTTGACAAAATTATAAAGCGTTTGATTGACTGTCTGAAAATTATAATTTTCGTAACCGCTGACAACCTTTTCAATCGTTTCGTCAAGACTCGCCAAAGCCCAGCGGTCAATTTCAAGCATTTCTTGAAGAGAAACTTTGTCGGTTTCCGGGTTAAATCCGTCGAGATTTCCGAGCGCGTAACGCAAAGTGTTTCTGAATTTTCGGTAAGAATCGGCGATGCGCGACAAGATTTCGTCCGAGCAGCGCACGTCTTCGGTCACGTCCATCGCCGAAGCCCACAGGCGAATGATTTCCGCACCCGATTTTTTGACGACTTCGTTTGGTGAAATCGCGTTGCCGCCGGATTTGTGCATCTGCTTGCCTTCGCCGTCCACAACCCAGCCGTATGTCACGACTTGTTTATACGGCGATTCGTCGTGCGCCGCCAGCCCGCACATCAAGCTCGAATTAAACCAGCCGCGAAACTGGTCGCCGCCTTCAAAATAAACGTCCGCCGGAAATTGCAGATTGTCGCGCGTTTCGAGAACGGCGACGCACGACGAGCCGGAATCGAACCAAACGTCCAAAATATCCGTCTCTTTCGTAAAATCCGCCGCGCCGCATTTTTGGCATTTGAAATTTTCCGGCAGCAAATCCTTTGCCTCGCGGTTATACCAGGCATCCGCCGTTTCCGCCTGGAAAATATCGGCGACGTGATTCACAATTACTGCGTCGGCAACCGCTTCGTCGCAGCCTTTGCAGTAAAAAACCGGAATCGGAACGCCCCACGAACGCTGGCGCGAAACGCACCAGTCGGGACGACCTTTGAGCATATTCCGCATTCGTCCTTCGCCCCAATTCGGATGCCAATTTACTTTTTCAACCTCACTCAAAGCATTTTCGCGCAGAGAAATTTTCTCGCCGTTTTGCGCTTCGTTATCCATCGAAATAAACCACTGCGGCGTGGCGCGAAAAATCACCGGATTTTTGCAGCGCCAGCAATGCGGGTAACGATGCTGGTAATTTTCCATATTTAGCAGCGCACCCGATTCGCGCAAGAATTCGACAATTTTCGGGTTCGCCTTAAAAATGTTTTCGCCCGCGAAATGCTCGACTTCCGACGTAAATCTTCCGGCATTATCGACCGGACAATAAACTTCCAAGCCGTATTGTTTGCCGATCACGAAGTCGTCGTGTCCGTGTCCGGGCGCGGTGTGAACGCAACCCGTTCCCGATTTGTTTGATGTTTTACTTTCAAATTTTACATCGAGTTCGACTTCCGCGTCGGCTTCGCCCAAAGTTACGTGGTCGCCGTTCATCAGTAGGGAAGTTCGGTCGAGCCAGGCGTGTTTGGCTTCTAATTTATCCAATTTCAAGCCTTTGAATCGTGCTAATTCCTTTGCTTCGCCAAGCCCGCAAGTTTCCGCAAAAGATTTTGCGAGTTCCGACGCGACGATATAAACTTCCGTGCCGAATTCAAGCGCGGAATAATCAAAATCGGGATGAACGGTAATTCCCAAATTCGCGGGCAAAGTCCAGGGCGTTGTAGTCCATATGACGACAAACACATTTTTGTTTTTCAACTTTTCATCAATCAAACTCGCATCCGATTTCAAAGGAAACTTTACATAAACCGATGGCGAAGTGTGTTCTTTGTATTCGACTTCGGCTTCGGCAAGCGCGGTCTGGTCGTGAACGCACCAGTAAACCGGACGCAAGCCTTTATAAACGTAGCCGCGTTCGAGGAATTTTCCGAACAATCGCGCCGTCGCCGCTTCGTAATCGTTCGACATCGTTAGATACGGATTTTCCCACTCGCCCAAAACGCCGAGCCGCGAAAAATCGCGTGTCTGTCCGTTCATCGCATTGCTGGCGTGTTCGCGGCACAAGCGACGAAAAGTCGAAACCGGCAAATCGTTTTTATTCTTACCTTTTTCTGCGAGCTTTTTCTCGACGTAAGTTTCAATCGGCAAACCGTGACAATCATAACCGGGAACATACGGCGAATCGAAACCCATCATCGTGCGCGATTTGACGACGAAATCCTTTAAGATTTTATTCAGCGCCGTTCCCATATGAATATCGGAATTGGCATATGGCGGACCGTCGTGCAGAATGAATTTCTCCGCACCTTTGCGTGCTTCACGAATCATTTCGTAGAGCTTCGCATTTGTCCATTTTTGCAGACGCGCCGGTTCTGATTGTCCGAGATTCGCCTTTTGCGCGAAGTTTGTTTTCGGTAAATTTACCGTTTGTTTCAGTTCTAAAGTTTCAGTCATACATTTATCAATTAACAATCGACCATTCGTCATTCAACATTTTCCAAGTGATAAATGTTAAATGATAAACGTCAAAATGAAAAAGCCCCAAGCCTTTTTGTTTTAAGACTTGGAACTCAAATCGAGCAAAGAGTTATCTTTGGCTTCGGCTCTTCTACGGAGCAAAGTCCCTGTCGGTAATAATGCTAATTATATCGAAAGTAAATTTCATAAAAATTTTCTAAATATATTTATGTCAAGATTTTCGAGTTTAGTCAAAAGCCTAGCTACTCGACTTCACGCGGAGATTCAAAGTAAAGATGAAAGTGCCGAGTGCATCCGGGATTAAATCCGTGACGGCATTGTGGGCAGACCGAATCACATTCGAGATATTCCGCAACCGATAGCTGATGTCCGCAACCGCCGCACAACACTGCGGGCGTATCGAATTCAATGGCAGACCACACTTCGGGAATATGTTTAGTTGTTTCGGCGTGGCACTCGAAGCACGGAAACCACTTCCCGCAGCACTTGAATTTGATGGCAATAATATCAATGTCGCTATCGTAGTGAGCACATCGCGTCTGTGAATCGACATTTTTACCGTGAACTTCCGTGTCGTGAATTATTCGCATTATCAGTAATATTCTAATTGATTAAATCACTTGCCTGACTTTCAACTTTTCGTTGAATTAGCTTGTAAAATTTCTCGCGAATCGTCAAAGCACAAAACAAAATTTGCTTAAGATGACGCCGGGAATTACCGTTTAGGGCATTTCCCCGGCTACGAAAATATGCGAACGCTGCTAATTTATAGGCACTTTATGAAAGATAAATCTGCCATCAAAAGCCGGCTCAGTAAAGTGTAGAAAGACGCCGCCAAAATTTCAACTATTTATTTCAGCGTTTGCCGTTTTCTTGTTATACTGAAATCCTATTTTGCAACTTTGGCGAATTTCAAGTCGTAAAGGTTGGTCGTAAGTTTTTTTTAGACAGAAATTTTGAGGAGCTAGAATAAAAAGATGGGATTGTGGATGAGAATAAAACGGATGTTTTTTGCCGGAACAGGCGCGGCGCTCGACAAGATTGAAAACCCGGAAATGGTTCTCCAACAAACGATTCGCGATATGCGCGAGCGCGTGCCGGAGCTGAATAATTCGGTCGCGCACGTGATGGCGACCGAGCGGCTTTTGGCGAAAAGCAAGGAAAAATTGTCGGAGGAAGTCGTCGATTTGGATTCTAAAATCAAAGCTTCGGTCAAATTAGGACGCGACGATATTGCGACGACCTACATCGGTCAGCTTCAGCAAAAACAACTCGAACTGTCAAAGACTTCGGTTCAGCTCGAACAGTCAGCGGTCGCTTCCAAACAGGCACTTAAAGCACGGGATAATTACGTGCTGAATATGAACAAGCGCACATCTGAAGCGATGCAGCTCATCAGCGCGTCGAAACAAGCGAAATTGCAGGAACAGCTCGCGCAGACGATGGAAACTTTTAATATCGGGGATGACGCTTCGACCTTTAATGAAATGCGCGAGAAGATTGACCGCCGCGTCGCCGCCGCCGAAGCCAAACTCCAACTTGGAACTTCCAGCGTCGATTCGCAAATGCAGGACATCGAGCGCGAAGCGTCAGAAATTCAGCTCCAGGACAAATTGCTCGAATATAAACAACAAATGGGACTGCTCGGCAGCGGCTCGAACAACAGCGGCAAGCAAATTTCCGATGGGTCAGATGATGATTCGGGCGCTTCCAGATAGGTTTTGCCGCACGAAATTAAAAGAAAAGTAGTTTGTGAAACAATCCGCAAAACTCAAACGCCAAAATTAGCATCTAGTAATTAGTTATGGCAGATTTAGCAAAATACCAACAGGAAATCAGTAAATTTAATACGAAATACGTCCAGGCAGCCATCAAAGAGCCGGTTAATTTCTGGGGCTTGGCGGGTTTTGCGGTTGCAGCGGCTTATACGCAGAGCGTCATTCCGCTGCTTATCGCGCTGATATTCGAGTTTTTTTATATTTTCGTCGTTCCGATGCTGCCGAATTATCGTCAACTGGTTAATCGCCGCGAAAAGGAGCGCGTCTTTGCACTTAACAAAGCGACCCGAGAAAAATTGATAAAATCCTTTACGCCGCGCGAACGCGAAGCGGTCGAATATCTGCGCTGGCAGAAAGATAAAATTCAGGAAAATTATAAGAAATTCGCTGGCGCGCGCGAATTGCCGACAAATTTGTCGACGCTTCATCAACGCTGGGAAGATTTCGTCGACTTGTTGGACGTTTATCGCCGTCGCAAGTCGCACTTAAAATCAATCAATCGCCAGGCAGTTCACAACCAACTCGCCCAAGCCTTTCGCGCCGCCGAAACTGCCGACGACGAAAAAACGCGCCGCGTTCAGCAAACGAATGTCGAAATTTTGAAGCGTCGTCTCGGCTCTTTCGACGAACTCGAACGCAGCGTCAAACTCGTCGAAGGACAGCTTCAATCAATCGAAAACTTTTTTGGTTATCTCAACGACGAAATCGTCACGATGTCGACGCCCGAAAAATTTTCGCTGCTCGATTTCGAGCAATTATCCGATTCGATTGCGATGACCAAACAAATGCTCGACGCCACGTCAGAATCCGTCGGCGCGCTCGATTCTTACAACCGCGAAATGGGCAACTACGAGCTGCTCCCGAATTCAAATTCATAAATTAGCCGCGACTTTTATCCGGCTACGGCATCTATTTTCATTCGGTAAGGCATCATACGTTCAAAATTCGAGGTGCCGAAAATGAAAAGATATGCCGCTTCATTATGTTTGATTTTTATTTGTTCGTTTTTGACGAATAATTTTGCCCAATCGCGCCGCGCCGCCACGCCGGAAGACACCGCCGGGAAAACGAACAAACGCCCCACGCAACCTGCTGCCACTCCCAAACCGCCCCTTGTCAATCCCGAAGACGAACCGAACAACACCAACATCGAAACGGTCAACCCGAAACTCGAAACTCAGGGCGATACGGAGACCGACGCGGATGTGATAAAAGTCGATACGGAAATGGTTTCCGTTCCGGTCAAAATTTTAGACCGCCGAGGCAGATTCGTGAGCGGTTTGACGAAAGAGAATTTTCAGGTTTTAGAAGACAATCTGCCGCAGGAAATCGCTTATTTTTCAAATGAACAGCAGCCTTTTATCGTCGCGCTCGTTCTGGATATGAGTTATTCCAGCACGTTCAAAATCGCGGAAATTCAAAGCGCGGCGATGGCTTTTGTCAGTCAACTGCGCCCGAACGATAAAGTAATGGTCGTCGCTTTTAATCAAGAGGTTCAGGTTCTCGCCGCGCCGACGAATGACCGCGGTGTTTTGCAGCGAGCGATTAAAAGCACCGCTATCGGTTCGGGAACGAGCCTTTACGAAGCGGTTGATTTGGTTATCAATAAAAAACTTAAAAAAATAGCGGGACGCAAGGCGATTGTTTTATTCACTGACGGCGTTGACACGACCAGCCGCCGCGCCAGCGATTTCAGCAATTTAAGCGACGCTTCCGAACTCGACGCGCTTGTCTATCCGATTGAATACGATACTTTTAACGACGTGCAAAAGATGAAAAACAAGCCGGTGATAGCTCAGTCGCCGATTCCGAGTCCGATTCCGTCTCAAAACAAAAGCCCGTTTCCATTTCCGATTCCGATTGGCGGCATCGGCACGCCGAGCAGTCAGGGAACGACCCCCGAAGATTATCGCAAAGCCGACCAATACTTAAACGAAATGGCAAACCGCACGGGCGGCAGACTTTATCAGGCAAGCACGACCGTTAATCTCGCGCAGGCATTTTCCAACATCGCCGCCGAACTGCGCGAATATTACAGCCTCGGTTATTACCCGACGGAAAAATCCAAAGAAGCAAAACAGCACAAAATCAAAGTGCGCGTTGATAAAGACGGCTTAGTCGTGCGTGCGCGGGACAGTTATGTTGTCGGCGGCAAAGACAAGAAGAGTAAAAAGGAAAAATAGGATAAAAATAATTATTACTCGTAAAAAAGCGCTGTTGTAAATTTTACAACAGCGCCTTTCAATTATTGAACAATCTTTGTAAGAAATTGTAGCTGCAATCTTAGTATTGCATCAATTCCGCAACGGCTTTTTCCACATCGTCAATCTGCGGGAGAATAAAATCTTCGACTTGCGGAGCATAAGCGACAAACGTATCGGTTGCGCCGACTCTGCGAACGGGCGCATCTAAATACTCAAACAATTCATCGGAAATTCGCGCCGCGATTTCCGCGCCGTAGCCGAACGAAATCGTGTCTTCGTGCGCGACGACGGCGCGATTTGTTTTCTTTACGCTTTCTGCAATTCGCTCCCAATCGTATGGCGCGAGCGAGCGCAAATCAATCAATTCAACCGATACACCGTTTTTCTCCAATCTTTTCGCAGCTTCAAAACTTCTCTGAACGAGCGCGCCGTAAGTAACAATCGTTACATCTGTTCCTTCTCTAACAACTCTCGCTTTGCCGAACGGAATCATAAACTCCGACGACGGATACTGCGATTTGTTATAAACCTGGCGATATAAATGTTTGTGTTCTAAAAACAAAACCGGGTCGTCACAGCGAATCGAAGTTCTCAAAAGACCGTTGGCATCCAGCGCGTTTGATGGGTAAGCGATACGCAAACCGGGAATATGCGAAAACAAGCTCACACCCGATTGCGAGTGATAAACCGCGCCGCCTTTCAAGTAGCCGCCGACCGGAACACGCATCACGACCGGAGCTTTTGAATCGTTGTCCGAACGCCAGCGCATCACCGCGAGTTCGTTTCTGATTTGGTGATATGCGGGGAAAATATAATCGAAAAATTGAATCTCGACGACAGGTTTCAAACCGCGCGTCGCCATTCCAATCGCGCGTCCGACGATATTCGCCTCGGCGAGCGGCGAATTGAAAACACGCGCCGAGCCGAATTTCCTTTGCAAATTTGCCGTAACTTTGAACACGCCGCCTTTACCTTTGACTTGTTCGAGATATTCTTCTTTGGACACGTCCGCCACGTCTTCGCCGAAGACGACGATGCGCACGTCACGCTCCATTTCTTCGTGCATACAGCGGTTGATAAGGTCAACCATCGTTCCGGCGTTGCCGGACAATTCCGCGCCGTCTTCGGTGTCGAAATCCTTGGAAGTCGGGTCAACGTCCGGCGAATAAACATTTCTCAAAGCCGTTTCGGGCGCAGGTTGCGGACTCGCCAGCGCAATGTCGGCGGCTTCGGTAATTTCCGCATCAATCCCTTTCCGCAGTTTTTCCAATTCTTCCGATGACGCGATTCCTTCGGTCATCAGAAATTCGGCATAAGTTTTCAAAGGGTCGATTTCTGCGTCGCGCTGGCGTTCCTCTTCGGGACGATAAAGTTTTTCGTCGTCCGACAAACTGTGCGAATACGGGCGTGTAACTTTGGCGTGAATAAACGCCGCGCCGCGTCTCGCACGACAATGTTCAACTGCATTTTTGAAAGTTTCGTATGATTCGAGCGGATTTGTGCCGTCACATTTTTGGATGTAAAGATTAGGAAAGCCCGAAACTAATTTTGAAATATCGCCGCCTGCCACGCCCACTTCGACCGGAACGGAAATCGCGTAGCCGTTATCTTCGACGAGAAAAATCACGGGCAGCTTCAGATTACAAGCCGTATTCAACGCTTCCCAAAATTCGCCTTCGCTCGTCGTGCCGTCGCCGACCGACATATAAACGACTTCATCGCCTTTAAAGCCCGTCACTTTGTCCTGCAATTCTTTGACGAGCGATGCGCGATAACCGGCTTCCGCCGCGCCGACCGCGTGCAGAGCCTGCGTTCCGGTCGGCGAAGACTGTGATGGAACGTTTAATTTCACGCTTCCCCAGTGCGAAGGCATCTGCCGCCCGTGCGAGTTCGGGTCGGCTTCGGCGCCAACCGCGCTCAAGAGCATTTCGAGCGGCGTCATTCCGAGCTGAAGCATCAAAGCGCGGTCGCGGTAATACGGGTAAAACCAATCGTAACCGGATTTCATCGCCAAGCCCGCCGCCGTTAAAATCGCTTCGTGTCCCGCGCCGGAGATTTGAAAAAAAATTTTATTTTGACCTTTTAATTGAATTTCCTTGTCGTCGACGCGGCGCGACGTATACATCGTGCGGTAAATTCCGACTAAAGTTTGTGTGTCTAAACCGGCGTAATCCTGGCGATGTGCGGAAACTTCCGCAGATGTCTGTTTGACGGCATTTTTCGGCTTTTTCGGCGCGATTGCTTTCGCCGTCTTTTGTTTTGTGTCGTGGTCGAGCATTCCGTCGCCGATTGAGCCTTCGGGTTTGATTAAAACCTTCGCGTCGTTGTCCTTCGCCGAGCTTGTTTTCTTGGTTTGCGACGTTCCATTAAATTCTTTTTTACTATTGGTTTTGTTTGTTTTTGCCTGTTGGTCGGCTTTTTTGGTTCCAGTTGCCATTTTTAATAAATTCCTGTTTGATAATGATTTTTGATAAACGGACAAAGTTATAAAATACCAAATATAAGTTTGGCGGGCAATTTGCGGTAAAAAATGGAGGTGAGATTATTCGCCGTAATCCAAATCGAGCGTCATTCGATAATCGCTCGCCATCGAAGGATGACCGTGAGCGGCGGCGACTTCGATGCCTTTTTCGTAAGCGTTTCGCGCCTTTTCGGTCTCGCCAATTCGTTCATAAGCCTTTGCCAGCATTCCATACGCTGCGCCTTCGTCGTCCGCTTTTTGCAGGTAATCCGCTAGTGTTTCAATTGTCTTTTGCCAATCTCCAACTTTTTGATATTCATTTGCCAGACCGAATAAAACCATCGTATTGGTCGGGTCAACTTCCAGCATTTGTGTAAAAACTTCGATTCTGGTTTGCATAAATTTATTTGCGCTCTTGAAGGTTAAAAGAACGCTTATTTACCGCTCGTAATCAATTTGGCAATCGTCTGAAGCTGCATATTCGTCGTGCCTTCGTAAATCGCGCCGATTTTCGAGTCGCGCCAGAATTTTTCCACCGGATAATCTTTCACATAACCGTAGCCGCCGAAAAGCTCGATGGCTTTTGAAGAAATTTTTTCCGCAACTCTCGATGAAAATACTTTTGCCATTGCCGCCTCTTTGAGGAAAGGTTTTCCCGCGTCTTTAAGTCGCGCTGCATTATAAACCAACAAACGCGCGGCTTCGAGGTCAATCGCCATTTCTGCGAGTTGAAACTGCACGGCTTGGAAATCGTTGATTTTTTTGCCGAACTGCTCGCGCTCGTTTGTATAATTTAAAGCCGCTTCAAACGCGCCTTGAGCGATGCCAATCATTTGTGCGCCGATGCCGATGCGTCCTTCGTTCAAAGTTTCAATCGACACTTTGTAGCCTTTTCCGACTTCGCCCAACACATTTTCCTTTGGAACTTTGCAAGAATCTAAAATCAACTCGGTTGTCGAAGAAGCACGAATGCCGAGTTTGTCTTCCTTTTTGCCGACGCTGAAACCTTCAAAATCTTTTTCGACAATAAAAGCCGTAATGCCTTTGTAACCTGAAGTTTGGTCAATGGTTGCAAAGACAATAAAAATTTCGGCTTCGTTGCCGTTGGTAATCCACAGTTTTTGACCGGTGATTTCGTAAAAATCGCCTTTGTCAACGGCTTTTGTTTTCAAAGCAAAAGCGTCTGACCCCGAACCGGCTTCCGACAAAGCATATGCGCCGACTTTCGATTCAGCCATTTGCGGCAGGTATTTTTTCTTTAAATCATCGCTTGCCCAACGAATTATCGCATTTGTTACCAAAGTGTTCTGCACGTCGACAAATACGCTCGTCGAAGCGTCAACTCTCGCCAATTCTTCGATTGCCAGAATCGCGTTGAAAAACGTCGAACCCGCGCCGCCGTATTCTTCCGGCGTTTCGATTGCCATCAAACCGAGTTCAAAACATTGCTTGATTAAATCTTTATCGAGTTTCGCTTCGTGTTCCATTCGCTCGACGCGCGGGCGCACTTCGCCTTCGGCAAATTCTCTGACTGATGCGCGGAAAAGCTCTTCTTCTTCTGAAAGTTGTGTTAAAGCGTTGTTTGTATATTCACGTTCTAAAGCTGCTGCGTTCATATGAAAGTTTCCTTTTGTTTTGTAAATAAAAAGTAAATGAAATAACATCTTAAACAACACGAACGGCAAAAGGCAAAGAGCAGTGAATTCAGAAACAAACATTCCAGATTCCAAATTCCAGATTCCAAATTCAAATGAAAAACACCTTAACCGGCTGAAAATCGCCGCCGTTGTTTTTACGATTTTGGGTGTCGGGCTGTTTGCTTATTTTGTTTATTCGGTCGGGTTTTGGGTAATTCTGTCGGGCATCGCGCGTATTGGTCTGGGCGGATTTTTAATCATTCAATTTCTTTATTTTTTGCGTATTGCGGTTCGCGCGGCTGCCTGGAAATTATGCGTTTCCAAGCCTTATCAATTGGATTTGCGCGACACATTGCCTGCCGTGATGATGGGCGAAGCCTTGAGCAGTTTGATTCCGCTCGGCATTCTCGTCAGCGGCACGGCAAAAGCGGTTGCGGTCAAAAAGCGTGTTCCGCTCGTCATTGGTTTGTCTTCGGTGGCGACGGAAAATCTTTTTTATTCTTTGATAACCGGACTTTTTATCTGCTTCGGCGCGTTCGCTTTTCTGCACAGCTTTGAATTGGCAGAAGGCTGGATAGCGACGATTGACTTTTTAATCGGGATTATTATTGCGTTGATTATTCTCGGCGTTTTGATGGTCGTGCGTCAATGGCATCTGTTAAGCTCGCTTTCCAATTGGCTTTACAACAGACATTTCGGCAGAAGATTTCTCGAAACCGGACGTGCTCAAGTCAGACAATTTGAAGATTTAATTTACGGCTTTTACCGCGAATACCCCCGCCGGTTTTTCCCGATAATTTTATTGCAAATCGCCTATCATATCATCGGCATAGCGGAAGTCTGGTTTGTCTTGAGCCGTATCAGCGCAGTTTTTCCGAGCATTTACACATCGTTTCTGCTCGAATCAATCAGCCGGATGATTACGATTGTTTTTAAGCTGATTCCGTTTTTAATCGGCGTGGACGAAGCGGGCGCGCAATTCGTTACCGACACACTAGCTTTGGGCGCGGGCATCGGCGTTACTCTGGCGATTATCCGCAAAGGCAGAATTTTGTTTTGGACGGCGGTCGGATTGATTTTAATCGTCAAGCGCGAATTTTCGTTAAAGGAAATTCATCAGATTGAGAGCGTCGAATATGCGGGAGAAAGCAAATAATTCATTCTTATAAAAACTTATAAAAAACTTTCGAGAAAATTATTTTTTCGGCTCTTCATTCATCAAACGCGCAACGTGAAAAATATAGTGAATGCCGGAAAAAACCGCGATTCCCACGACGGTCGTATAAACGGTCGGCAAGTAAAAAACAAGCATCGGAAAAATAGCGGCGAGCAGGATTAAGCCGACGGCTGAAACCTGCACGAGCGTGCTGAGCTTGCCGAGCCAGGACGGTTTGAAGCCGCGAAAATCCGTGATAATAACAATCGCAATAGCCGATGCGATAATCAAAACGTCGCGCCCGATGACCGAAGCCGTTACCCAAAACGGAACGGGAAGATGTCTGACGGGCGGAAAAACATTCGGCAAAGTCAAAATAACGAACGCCGTCGTCATCAGTAACTTGTCGGCAATCGGGTCGAGAATCGTGCCGAGTTCCGATTCCTGATTAAAACGTCTGGCGACAAATCCGTCCACGCCGTCTGACGCGCCGGCGACGAAAAAAATCAATAAAGCCCAACCGCTGTGACCGTAAAAAAGCGTAATGGCGAATGCCGGAATGAGTGCCATTCGCAAAAAGGTGAGCAGATTCGGAACGGTAAGAATGTTTGAAGCCATTGTTGGAAATTACGAATTTCAAATTAAGGAAAAGTTTTAATAATTCGTAATTTGAAATTCGTAATTCGTAATTATTTACGCTAAGCGCATTGTAATTGAATCAACGAAATCTCCGGCGGGCAGCCGTAGCGGACGGGCAAAACGACCGTGCCGATGCCGCGCGTGATATAGACCTGCGTTTCTTTGCGCCGATACAGACCGCTCGCAAATTTTCGGCGCCGCGGCAAAATTCTTTTTTCATCGCCGCGTATTTTCACCTGTCCGCCGTGCGTGTGTCCGCTGAGCATCAAATCAACTCCGGCGCGGGCAGCGCGATACAAAATTTTCGGATTGTGCGCGAGCAGCATTTTCATCTCGTCGGGAAAAGAACCGCGCAGCGCGGCAGGCAAATCGGTTTGTCCGACCATATAATCGTCAACGCCAGCCAGCCAGAACGAAGCATTTCTTGCTTGAAAACGAAAGCCTTCGTTATTTAAAACCTTAATATTCGCATCTTGCAGATGACTCGTAACCTGTTCGGCATCAGTCCAATGGTCGTGATTTCCCAGACATGCGAAAGTTCCGAATTCGGATTCGAGCCTTCCCAAAACTTTCGCCATCGGCGCGATGTATTCGGTTTCGTGCGAAACGTAATCGCCCGTTAAAACAAACATATCCGGCTTTAATTCGTTGGAAATTTCAACCGCGCGTGATATATGTTCCAGATTGGTAAAAGGGCTATGATGAATATCGGAAAGATGAACGAGGCGAAATCCGTCGAGATTTTTCGGCAGACGTTTTAGACGAATCGTAACCTTTTCGACGGTTAAAGTGTTCGCTTCATTGATAGCGTTGCGCGCGACGAGCGAAAAATTACTTGCCAAATCACGCAGCGGCGTTTCGGAATTGACTGCGGAATAGATTCTCTGCGACAGTTTTACCTTTCTAGCTTGCGCGTATTTCATCTTATTTCATAAGTTTTAACGGCTATAAAATTTGGAATGAAAATTTAGTATAATTGTCTTGCAACTAAAAAGTCTAGAGTCGCCGCAATGACGTGATTATATATTTTGAATTACGGCGTCAAATTTATGATTTAATCTTTATAATTTTTCGATGAACTCGCTGAATACGGCATCGCTGATTAACCTTTTGGGTTTTACGGTCGGCATCGCGCTTTACGCGCTTCTGCTGGCGATGGTCGTGCGTCATCGTCGAAGCAGAGAAAAATTTTCGTTTGATTTTCTCCTTCTGGCAACCGCAGTTTTGGGACTTTTATGGAATGCGGGCGAGCTTTTCGTTCTGGTTTGGAAAGATTTCGGCGCGAGAGAAGTTTCCCCGGTTTTGCTGGCTGTCTCTTATTCGGCGCTCGGATTTCTTCCGTCGGTGGTCGTTCATTCTGTCTGGAAAAACTCTGATAATGAAAACCGGAACGTTCGTCTGCTGACATTCGCCGCTTACGGTTTGAGTGTTTTGGCTAGTTTTTTACATTTTCAATCGGCAGCTTTTCGCGGTGTCGCGCTGTCGAACGCGGCTCTGCAAATTTTAACTTTCGGTTCATTGGTACTGCTTGCCGGACTTCTGATTTTCAATTTTAAGCAAACGCTGGAAAGGAAAACAATCTGGATTACGGCGCTACTGATTTTTGCGGTTTCGGCTTTGCATTTGAGGTCTGAAACCGAAGGAAACTCATGGCTGGTCGAACTCGTCGCACATCAATCTTCTTTGCCGCTCGCGCTTGCTATTCTGCTTCAGGATTATCGGTTCGCTTTTGCAGACCTTTTCCTGAAACGCGCTTTGTCGCTGCTTTTACTGACGTTAACTGCTTTCGGACTTTATGTTTTTCTTGCCGCGCCGCTGCTGGCGATGCACGCCGCGCACGAAAAAAACGATGTGCCGGCAATCGGTATTTTGCTGGCTTTCTGGATTGCCACGGCTTTGATTTACCAGTATTTGCATCGCTTTGCCGTTTGGCTGGTTGATAAAATTATTTTGCGCCGTGCCGATTATGAAAAACTTCGAGTTGAAATATCGAACGTCATTGAAAAACAGGAAACGGTCGAAAATGTCTTAAACACTACTTGTCAAAATTTAGCTTTTGCGCTCACGGCAATCGAATCAAACTGGAGCGAAACCGTTCAAAATGAAGCCGAAATCATTTTGTCGTCGGTAGATTTTACTTCGCGCCAGGCGGAAATTTTTGTCCCGACGGCTGAATCGCCTTTTTACAACATACATCTAAAGAATTTTTCCGGCGGTCGGCATCTGCTTTCTGACGAAATCGAAATGCTCGAAGCGGTCGCGCTGCTCGCGGCGCGACGGGTTGACGCATTGCGCGTAACAGGCGAGCGTTATAGCCGTGAAATACGCGAGCGGGAATTTTCAAAACTCGCCGCCGAAGCCGAACTTCGCGCGCTTCGCGCTCAAATCAACCCGCATTTTCTTTTTAACGCCCTGACCGCAATCGGTTATTTGATTCAAACCGCGCCGGAAAAAGCCTTTGCGACATTGATGAAACTGACACAGCTTTTGCGGCGCGTCTTAAAAACGAGCGGCGAATTTTCGACTCTGGGCGAAGAAATCGAACTCGTAAAATCTTATCTGGAGATTGAACAGGCGCGTTTTGAAGAGCGTCTGGGAGTGGAAATCGATGTTGCGAAAGATTTGGAAAATCTGCGCGTGCCGTCTTTCGTTTTGCAACCTTTGGTCGAAAACGCCGTAAAACACGGTATTTCAAAAGCAAAATCCGGCGGAAAGATAAAAATTTTTGCCTGTCTGGAAAACGAAAAGGAACAAGTTTTCTTAAAGCTGAATGTTTTCGACAGCGGCGCAGGCGAAAATATAAACGAAATTTCGCAGAACAGGCTAAATGGTGTCGGACTGAACAATATAGAGCAAAGATTACATAATTATTATGGAGATTCTGCTGTTTTGAGAATTGAAAGCGAGAGCGGAAAGGGAACGACGGCGGAAATAAAAATTCCCGTTTCGGAAAATAATTTATTCACCACAGAGACATAGAGAACACGGAGAAGTGAAATTGATTATTAAAACTCTGTGAACTCTGTGCCCCGTGGTAAAAATTTTATGAACAAACTTCGAGTTATAATCGCCGACGACGAACGTCCGGCGCGGGCTTTTTTGAAAACCATTCTCGACGGATTTGAAGATGTGGAAACAGTCGGCGAAGCGGAAAACGGCGCGGAGGCAATTGAAATTATCAAAAAAACAAAGCCTGATTTGGCGCTGCTCGATTTGCAGATGCCGGAAGTTTCCGGTCTCGAAGTCGTCAAATTATTATCGAAATCGCAGTTGCCGCTCGTCGCTTTCGTCACGGCTTATGACGAATTTGCGGTGCAGGCGTTTGAGCTGAACGCAGTCGATTATCTATTGAAACCGATTGAAAAGGCTCGGTTGCGTGAAACTTTGAATCGGGCGCTGGAACGACTCGAACAAAAGGATTTTCGGGCAACAGAATCGGCGAATTTAATGGCTGCCGCCGAGACTTTTGAAAAAATTTCGACCGCGAATTTTCTCGAACGCCTCCCGATTCGCGTCAGAGATGAAATTTTGCTCGTGCCTGTCTCTGAAATCGTCTCAATCGTTGCCGACGGCGAGCTTCTTCACATAACGAATCTGAGCGGCAATAAATACACGATCAATTTTCGTTTGAAGGAACTCGAAGCGAGGCTTCCGGCGGAAAAATTCATCAGACTTTCACGCGGAACGCTGGTTAATCTCGAAGCAGTCAGAAAAATCGGCTTGATGCCGGGCGGAACTTATCTGGTGACGCTTCAAAACGGGCAGGAGCTTTCGTCGAGCCGTTTGCAGTCACGAATTCTGCGCGAGAAGCTGCTAAAACTCTAAATCTTTTTTGCCGTTTGTTCCGGGTTTTCAACCGTTTGTTCGCTCAACAAAGCCGCTCGTGAAAAAAACGAGGTCAATCGGTAAATTACAGGATATTCTTTACCTTTTATAAAAAGGGTAAATTATGACCAAACAATTCGTTTATAAACTTTCTATTGCATTAGTATTTATTTTATCGGGGTTTTCTTTTGCTTTCGGGCAGGCTCTCGGCACAGCCGGAACGGTTTCGGGAACTGTTACCGACCCGAACGGCGCCAGTGTCGTCGGCGCGAATCTGACAATTAAAAATGCCGTTACGGGTTTCACGCGAACTGCAACTACTGACAGCGAAGGCAGTTACAGCTTTCAAAACGTGCCGCCGAATAATTATCAGATTACCGTTTCGGCAAGCGGTTTTCAGGACACGGCGCAAAATATCGTGGTTCGCGCTTCGGTGCCGGTGCAGATTCCGATTTCTCTAAACGTCACCGGCGGCAGCGCGACCGTAGATATTACAGCTGATGCGCAGAACGTAGAAAATATTCCGACGACGCACACCAACGTCGACCAGTCACAAATCAGCAAGCTGCCTTTGAGTTCGCCCGGCAACGGTTTGAGCGAAGCCGTCACGCTGACTTCGCCCGGTGTCGTCGCCGATTCAAACGGTTTTTTTCATCCTTTGGGCGACCACGCGCAGACGCAGTATTCGGTCGATAACCAGCCAATTACCGACCAGCAGAGCAAGGCGTTTTCCACGCAATTGCCAATCAACGCGATTCAATCGCTGGAAGTTATCACCGGCGCGACGCCTGCCGAATACGGCGACAAAAGCAGTCTGGTCATCAACGCGATTACCCGTTCGGGCGTAAATCAAACGAAGCCTTCGGGAAGTTTGACTTCGACCTTCGGCAGTTTCGGAACTTTTCAGCAGGAAGCCGCTTTAGCTTTCGGTAATGCGAAAATGGGGAATTTTACGGCGTTTAATTTCGAGCGTTCCAGCAGATTTCTCGACGCGCCGGAGTTTGTGTCCTTGCACAACAACGGAAACGCGGTGAATCTTTTCAACCGCTTCGATTATAATTTTACAGACAAAGATGCGTTTCATCTAAATTTGTTTCTTGCCAGAAATAAATTTCAAATCGCCAATACATTCGAGCAGCAGGAACTCGGTCAGGACCAGAAGCAGCGCGTTAAATCCGTCAACATCGCGCCCGGCTACGTTCACATTTTTAATACTTCGACTGTTTTGACAATCAACCCGTATTTTCGGCTCGACCAGGTGAATTATTACCCGAGCGCCAATCCGTTTTCAGACCAGACGCAAACCGTCAGCCAGCAAAGGCGTTTATTAAACACCGGAATTCGCGGCGATGTCGCTTATGTCAAAGGCATTCACAATATAAAAATCGGTGGGCAGTTTCAGCACACTTTTTTGAACGAAGGTTTTCAATTCGGCATCACCGACCCGAATTTCAATCCGCTGTGTTTGCAGGCGAGCGGCAATCCGGTGGCGGGCAGAACGTGCGGCGCGGCAACCGTTCCGAATCCCGGTTTTCTTCCGGGACTTCTGCCGTTCGATTTAACGCGCGGCGGACGACTTTTTTCTTTTAACGGACGCGCCGACATCAAGCAGGAAGCTGCCTATATTCAGGACGCGCTTAATTTTCAAAACGGTTTAACGTTGAGTTTGGGTTTGCGTTTCGACAATTACAACGGTTTGAGTCGCGGCAAATCTTTGCAGCCGCGCGTCGGCGTTTCGTATCTTTTTAAACCGACAAATACGGTCATTCGCGGTTCATACACACGCAATTTTGAAACGCCGTATAATGAAAATTTGATTTTGTCGAACTCAACGGGCGGCAACGGTTTGGCTGACGGAATTTTGGGCGACACGACGACCGCGCCGCTCAAACCCGGCAATCGCAATCAATTTAACGTCGGCTTGCAGCAGGGAATCGGCAGATACATCGTCGCCGACATTGACTATTTCAACAAATTCACGCGCAATGCTTACGATTTTAACGCTCTTTTAGACACACCGATTACGTTTCCGATTTCGTGGGACAAATCGAAAATCGACGGCGTTTCGTTTCGCCTTAACTTAACGAATTACAAAGGATTGAGCGCGTTTTTCACCGCTTCGCACACGCGAGCCAGATTTTTCCCGCCGGAAACGGGCGGTTTATTTTTTAATTCGGATTTGCCCGAAGGTGTTTTCCGTATTGACCACGACCAGGCGTTCCAGCAAACGACCCAAATCCAATACTCGTTTGACCAATTCAAAGCATTTCACAAATTCGCGCCGTTCGTGGTCTTCACCTGGCGCTACGACAGCGGTTTGGTTTCCGGCGCGGTTCCCGATTTTGCAACCGCTTTAGGTTTCAGCGCGGACGAACAGCAGCAAATCGGTTTGTTTTGCGGCAATCAAATCGCTTCTTTGACGAATCCAGTTAGAACCTGTTCAGATGCCAATCGGGGCGCGCGGCGCGTTCGTATTCCGGCAGACGGAACATATAACGCGGACACCAACCCGCCGCGCATCGCTCCGCGCAATTTGTTCGATTTGAGTTTGGGGTCGGACAATCTTTTGCGCACCGACAAAATGAAAATTTCGGCGCGTCTGACTTTTGTAAATTTGACGAATAAGGAAACTCTCTATAATTTTAATTCGACGTTTAGCGGAACGCATTTTGTTACGCCGCGTGTTATTCAGGGTCAAATCGGCATCGTTTTTTAGGCGGGCTAAAATATAAATTGAGATAATCGAGGACGGCTTTTGCGGCTGTCCTTTTTTATTTGGAATTTACAAAAATACTTCTTTCCAAACGCTCGGAATTTCTGTATCATTTTTCACAATGTCGCCAATTGCAATTACGTTAATTTTACTTTTCGTCGCCGTCGTTTTGTTTGCAACCGAGAAAATTCCGGTTGATATTGTCGGCATTCTGCTCGTCATCGGACTCGTGATGACGGGCGTTTTGAATGTCAACGAAGGTCTTTCCGGTTTTGGCGACAATATCATCGTCACTATCGGCGGACTTTTTGTTTTGACCGGCGGGCTGGTCAAAACGGGAATCGTCGATTTAATCGGGCGCAGATTGTATCGCATCGCCGGTAAAAACGAATTTCTATTGACAACTCTGGTGATGGTTACGGCGGCAATATCGGCATCGGTTTTAAAAAATACGACGACGACGGCAATGTTTGTTCCGGTCGTTTTGGGTTTGGCAAATCGCGCTAAAATCGCTCCGTCGAAACTGCTGATGCCGCTTGCTTTCGGCGCGATTTTGGGCGGAAGCTGCACTTTAATCGGAACTTCGACGAATCTCGCCGTCAGCAGCGCGATGCAGCGTTACGGAATGGAGCCGTATTCGATGTTCGAGTTAACGCCGGTCGGTATCGTCACGGTTGCCGCCGGACTGCTTTATATGCTGTTCATCGGCATCAAACTTCTTCCCAATCGCGGCGGCGAAGAATCTTTTACCGAGCAATATCACATCCGCGAATACATTTCGGAACTATTGGTTTTGCCTGATTCTCACTTGATTGGAAAAACTTTGGGCGAAGCAAACATCAATTTAGAACTCGATTTGAATGTTTTGGGCATTATTCGCGGCAAAGAACAAAGAATTTCTCCGAAGTCGAACGAGCGAATCGAAGCGGGCGATCAATTGATTGTCGAAGGCAAGCTCGCCAATATATTAAATGTAAAATCAGAAGCCGGACTCGAAATAAAAGCCGATTTCGAACTTAACGACCGGGTTCTGGAAAGCGATGAAATCGAGCTTTTTGAAGTAATGGTAATGCGCGATTCGCGTCTCGGCGGGCAGACATTGAAATCTCTTAACTTCCGACGTTTGTATGATTTAACCGTTCTTGCCATCAATCGTCACGGCGAAACTTTTCTCGATAAACTCAGTCAGGTTCGCCTTAAATTCGGCGACGTTCTGCTAGTGCAGGGTAACCGGAAAACAATCGAGCCATTTGTCGTCGAGGGCGAAATTCTGCTGCTCGAAGACGTTTCCGCCGGAAGTATGCGAACGGAAAAACGCCGCTGGGCAATTGCCGCTTTCGGGCTTTTTCTCACGCTTTCGCTTTCCAAACTCGTAACCGGGTTTGAAATTCCGCTGGCTATCTCGGTTCTGCTCGGCGTTTTACTTCTTCTGGCAACCAGAACCGTCCGCTATTCGGAGCTTTATTCGCTGATTGATTTTCGAATTCTGGTTTTAATCGCCTGTATGATGAGCTTTGGCGTGGCAATGGAAAAAACTCACACGGACGTTTACCTGGCGGATTTAATTCAAAATTATTTTGGACAATACGGCGGAACCGCCGTGCTTGCGGGATTTTTTCTGTTGACTGTCGGACTGACGCAGCCGATGTCAAACCAAGCCGCCGCGCTCGTCGTCCTGCCCGTCGCCGTAAAAACCGCGCTCGCGCTCGGACTAAACCCACGAACTTTCGCCGTCGCCGTCACTTATGCCGCGTCGTTTTCATTTATCACGCCGCTCGAACCCGCCTGCGTCTTGGTTTATACGCCCGGACGCTATCGTTTTATGGATTTCGTCAAAGTCGGTACGATTTTAACAATCGTCGTGTTTATCGTCGCGATGGTTTTAGTTCCGGTATTTTGGAAACTTCAATAAACGATAAATAAAAAAGCGGTTTCGATTGTAACGAAGAACCGCTTAAAAATAGAACTAAAAATTCGTTTTTGCTTTCAAATCTACCCGAAAATTACCAATTAACATTTCCTTCTTTCGTCGTATCAATTTGCGCGAGTTCCACCCCTTCATCGAAAAAGAAAATCTTCATCTGGTCAAACAAAAACTGGTGCGAGTCAGGATTGGAAACGTCCAGACCGAAATGATTGATAAGCTGTTTTTGCTTTTCGACCCATTCCTTCCAGCAATTGGCGCAAATTTCCTGCCCGACTTTTTGACCGAGTTCGGTTGGAATCGGCGCGTAACCGAGCGGCTCGTTTTTCTGCCCGCAGCGTGCGCACTTAAATTTGTTATCTGAAAATAAACCCATTTTATTTCTCCTAAATATATTTGTTAATTTTTATAAATTAGTTTCGGAAGATTTAGCCACGAACAAACACGAAAAGACACGAAAAAAGAAAAAGAAAATAAAAAGTGAATTTGGTTTTTATTTCGGGTTCCTTTTGTGTTTGTTCGTGGCTAATTTTCTTCCGCCTGGCGAATCGCTGCCAAAACATCTTCATCCTTCGGACGAAACAAACTGAGCGTTTGAATTTGATGATGGCGAATTTTGCCGTCTTTATCAATCACGACAACGGCACGCGCCGAGCGTCCGGGTAGCCACGAATTAGCGTCGTATTTTCCTGAAACTTTGCCCGTTTCATCCGAAAGAAGCGTCAAAGGCAAATTGTGTTTTTTCGCAAAATCTTTGTGTGATGCGGCTGAATCGGTCGAAACACCGACGACTTCCGCGCCCGTTGCCGCGTAATCCGCCCAATTATCGCGCACCGAACACATCTGTTTGGTGCAAACCGCCGTGTTGTCGCCCGGATAAAAAAGCAAAACAACCGTTTTCCCGCGCCGGTCTGACAATTTCCAATCATTTCCATCACCGTCTTTTAATATAAAATCGGGCGCGTTTTCTCCGATGTTCATTATTTCTTCTCAACTATTTGCCGGAATTCATCTTGTAAATAATATGATAATTCATTTTTATCTTTAAAGCCGTTCATACTTTCCTGAAACTGTTTTTGTATAACCTGATTTTCGATTTCTATTTTTCGTTTTTTACTAAGTTGCAAATATTCCTCTTCCAAATCAATTCCCGAAAATCTTCTGTTCAGTAAATTTGCTGCAATACCTGTCGTGCTTGCGCCTGTAAACGGGTCTAAAATCCAGGCATTCGGTTTTGTCGAAGCTAAAATTACGCGCGTCAAAATTGAAAGCGGTTTTTGTGTCGGATGTTTTCCGCAAGTTTTCTCCCGCTTTTGAATTGCAGGAAGCGTCCAAACATCTTTCATTTGTTGGTCGCCGTTGATTTTAAACATCAAATCGTAATTGTAATAATGCGGAACTTTTTCAGATTTTCGCGCCCAAATGATTTGTTCGGTTGAATATGTAAATGAACGCTTTGCCCAACTCGGCGGCGGATTTGTTTTTTGCCAAGTTATGATATTTAGAATCTCAAAATTAGACACTGAAAATATGCATAAAACAAGATTTGATCTTATTAAAAAATGATCGTATTTTTGATCGAAAGAATTATGAACACCTCATTCGAGAGATGCGAAAATACAAAAATTGAATGGCTCACGCCACCGGAATTAGTCAAAAAATTAGGCGAGTTCGACCTTGACCCGTGTAGTCCTGTAAATGCGCCGTTCGTTCACGCAGCAACGAATTACACGATTGAAGACAATGGTTTATCAAAACAATGGTTCGGCAGAGTTTTCTTAAATCCGCCGTATGGAAAGCATCTGCATTTGTGGCTCGGAAAACTTAAAAATCATGGCAACGGAATTGCCATCGTTTTTGCGCGAACCGAAACGAAATGCTTTTTTGAAAACGTCTGGAATTCAGCGAACGCTTTGCTATTTGTAAAAGGAAGAATAAGGTTTTATCACGTTTCGGGCGTTCAAGGCGGCACGCCCGGCGCGCCTAGCGTGTTTGTCGCTTATGGAAAAGAAAATGCGCTGGCGTTGAAAAACAGCGGAATCGAAGGCAGGTATTTAGAATTATAAAATTTCGTAAGCGATGAAATCGGCAATATTAAATTCTGCGTCATAAATCCAAGAGTTTTCCTGTAAAAGTTTTTTCAATGCTTCATCTTCTGTTGCAACATTTTCAATAATGCCGATGACTTGCATATTTTCGACCTCGTTTCCGTTTGGTGCGGTCGTTTCACCTTCTACGGTGATAAAAATAAACTTTTTCATTTGGTTACTTTTCGATACTTTCCTCTTGAAACAAATTCAATAATATTCATATCACGCAGAATTTGCAGTTGCTGTCGGATTTTATCTTTGACGAAATTGTTTTCAGGATGTTTTGTCTTGAGTTCAATTTCAAATTTATAAGCGTCGTCGAGAGAAAATTCATTTGAATTAATTTGGTCAATACATTTCAAAACGTCCAGCGTCCAACCTTTTGCCTGCGGCGTTTCATCCCGCAGAAAAACCGTTTTCCGCCAAGTATCCAAAACATCATTTCTATCGGAAACGATTGAGTTTCTAACAAAAAAGATGCGTCCTAATTCAGGGATTTTTTGTAAATCAATATTGCATCCAATCCAACCAGCCCGCCGCGCGGTTTCGGATAAAGGCTTTCGTTTTTCGATGATTTCAGACTGAAAGAAATGTTTTGGAATGATGAGAAAATTATTTACTCTCCAATCAGTTTTTTTGTAGGTCAAAAAGAAGAAATTTGGATTGTTGACGGAATTTATTCCCTCAATCATCGAAAAATACGCACCGTCGACAATCTTTTTTCCTAAATTTCCGCTTTTGCTTTTTAGTTCAAAATCTTCGCTGCAAAAACCACAGAAGAAATCGGCGACGGGTTGATTGTTCGGATATTCGTTGATTTTATCTTTGCCGCAATTCGGACAATATGAATTTTCTTTGACCCAGCTTTCGGTTAAAATTCTGGCAATCTGAGATTTGCTTGTATAAGTTGAAGCTAAGTCAGTTTTGAATTTTAGATTCATAGACAGGCTGAGAATTTAGCAAAATCTAATCACTGAAAATCCCGAATATCCTTAAACGGCTTTTCAGCATCGGTAAAATCGGGGCGATAATAATGCGAAGCCGATTCGTATTCCTGCATAAAACCTTCTTCCATTTCCAATTCTTCAAGCAAGGATACGGCATTAAACCATTCCTTTTCGCTGATTCGGCGCGACAGCAAAATATAACGCTCGTCGGTTGCGGCTTTGTTCGTCGCGTAATACTGCGACATCAAAGAAACGGCGACTTTCGGCGACAATTCTTCTTTTATCCAGCGCAGATTTTCTTCGATTCCCGCCAAATCGTTCGGTAAAACCAGCAAGCGAATCAGCAAGCCTTTTTGCAGCAAACCGTTTTCGTCAAAAACAAGCGCGTCGCCCGTTTGCCTGAACATTTCCTTTATCGCTTCACGCGCAAAAGTTTTATAACCGCGCACTTTTGAATAGACAAAACCTTCCGCATCATCGGCATATTTCAAATCAGGCAAATAAACGTCAACGATTCCGTCGAGCAATTTCAAGACTTCCACCGAATCGTAGGCGTTTGTGTTATAAACAATCGGCAATTTCAAGCCGTTTTCGGCGGCAATCAAAATCGCCCGAGCCATTTGCGGCGCAAAATGCGTCGGCGAAACAAAACCGATGTTATGACAGCCTTTTGCCTGTAATTCGAGCATCATTTCCGCCAATCTTTCGTGCGAAACTTCATTTTTCTTTTGCGTTTTCCAGGTTTGCGAGATTTGAAAATTCTGACAGTAAACGCAGCGCAGATTGCAGTTGCCGAAAAATATATTTCCCGCACCTTTGTCGCCCGAAAGACAAGGCTCTTCGCCGAAATGCGCCGTGTAGCTCGACACAATCGGAAGCCGTCCCGAATAACACGCGGCGATTTCATCTCGAAGGCGATTGTTTCCGCAATCTTTCGGACAAACCGTGCAGCTTTCAAGCATTGTTTCCAACGCTTGAACTCTTTTTTTAAGCTCGCCCGTACGATAAAGTTCTAAAAATTTCGGCTGCATAAGTCAATTAAGAATTAAGAATTAAAAATTAAGAATCATCGGAATTTTTAATTCTTAATTCTTAATTGAATCTCAGTCTTTCGTTCGCTCAATTTGCTCGTTTATCGTTTTCGTGTAACGACTGATAATCTCGCGCGGCGCGACGGTTTTCGCCAGCGTCCACGTAAAATCCATTTCGGCGTTTATCGTCGCCGTCGCCATCCAGGTTTCACGCAACATTAAAATACTGCCGTAAAATAAAAAAATAATACCGATAATACCGACTGGAATCGGCATCCAGCGGTAAACATTGAAAAGTCCGGCGATGGCAATCGTTACGCTAGTTAAAATAAAAAGACACAAACCGTAATAAAACGCGCCCATCGCACGCTGCAAAATCCGCGCCCGGCTGGTTACTTTGTCGAGCAGTCGAACGATTGTATCCAGACGTTTGTCGTAAAGCGGAATGGTTTCCTTATCTTTGACGGTAATCAATTCGCTCAATCTGACTTCCAATTCCCGCGCCCGGTCGACGACGCGACCAAGCCGCGTCGAAGTTGAAAGCACGAGCGAACCGGTCGCCGAAATCAGCAATGTCGGCGTAACCATCGCGGTTAAAAATTCGATAGTCGAATTAAGCGCGTTCGGATTAACGGAGAAAACTTCGCCTGCCATAAGTCAAAACTTGACGTTTTCTGTTTTTAACGTCAAAAATCAATGTTATGACCGAAAATGAACAAAAGCAAGGAACTGTCAAAATCTTGCGGCACGAAAGCAAAATTTTGCGAAACAATCCGCTCGGCGACAAACACATTCGAGATTTATGCGTTTATCTTCCGCCTGATTATGAAGCAAACGACAAAAGTTTTCCGGTCGTTTATTGCCTGACCGGATTTACCGGACGCGGAAAAATGCTTTTGAACGACAACGCTTTTACGCCGAATCTGGCGGAACGAATGGATTTGCTCATTGGCGAAAACAAAATCAAGCCGATGATCGTCGTAATGCCCGACTGTTTTACATATTACGGCGGTTCGCAGTATATCAATTCGAGCGCGACGGGCGATTACGAAGATTATTTGACCGAAGAAATCGTGCCTTTCGTTGACGGAAATTTCCGCACGATAAACGACAAAAATTCACGCGCTGTAATGGGAAAATCTTCAGGCGGTTACGGCGCGTTGATAATGGCGATGCGTCATTCGGAAATTTTCGGTCTGGCTTGTTCGACAAGCGGCGACGCTTATTTCGAGCTTTGCTATTTACCCGACATTCCAAAGGCGTTTCGCGCGATTCGCGGAAACCCGCAAGCGTTTATGGAGAAATTCTGGCGCGAAGAAAAGAAAGGCAAAGACGATTTTCCGGGATTAAACATCATCGGAATGAGCGCGTGTTATTCGCCTAATAAAGATTCAAAAATCGGTTTTGATTTGCCGTTTGATTTGGAAACGGGCGAAATTCTTGAAGATGTTTGGACGAAATGGCTCGAACACGACCCGACTCGCCTTGTCAAAAAACACCGAGAGGATTTGAAAACTTTGAAATTGCTTTACATTGACGCGGGGACGCGCGACGAATTCGCTCTGGATTTGGGCGCGAGAATTTTCTGTAAAAGATTGAAAGATTTTAATGTTCCTTACATTCACGAAGAATTCGACGACGGGCATATGCAAATCAGCTATCGTTATAATCGCTCGCTCGAATTGATTTCACAAAATTTTGATTAGGAGTTTAATAATGACAAAAGTCTGGATGATAAGAGCCGGAGAAAATGCGCGTTTTATCGAGGAGTTTCTTAAAGGAGTTGTCAGTATCGGTTGGAATGAAGTCGGTGACTTAACGAATCTCAAAACGCAAGAAGAAATTTTGAAGGTGTATCAAAAGGCATTTCCTGATGAAACGAAAGCGCAAATCAGCGCGGCGGTGGCAACCCTTCATAAGTTTCGCGCTGTTATTAAACAAGGCGATAAAATTGTTACTTACAATCCTGAACAGAGAGAATATTCAGTCGGAACTTTTACTAGCGATTATTACTTTAAGAAAACCAAAGAATCAGAGCATTTTCACTTGAGAAAAGTTGAGTGGGAAGGAAAAGTAAATCGTGACAAACTAAGTGTTTCCGCGAGGAACTCTCTTGGAAGCGTATTGGCTCTTTTTGCCGTTAACGACGATGTTTGGACAGAGATAAAAAGACTTCTTCACTCTCAAGAACTTCCTTTTGAAACGGAAGAAATTATAACTTCCGAAGAAAAAATCGAGTTAAAACAAGGTTTTGTTCTTACGCGGGATGAGTTGCGCGAAAAAGCGCACGAACTTATTAAAGATAAAATTGTCAGCTTGTCGGCAGATGATTTAGAAGAGTTAGCTGCCGCTTTACTGAGAGCAATGGGTTTTCGCGCGCGAGTTTCACCAAAAGGTTATGATAGAGGCGTAGATGTTTTTGCCTCGCCCGATGGATTGGGATTGGAAGAACCGCGAATAAAAGTCGAAGTCAAACACCGTCGGCAAACTCAAATCGGCTCACAAGATTTACGGAGTTTTATTGGAGTTTTGCGCCAAGGCGATAAAGGTCTATATGTCAGCACAGGTGGTTTTACCAAAGACGCGAAATATGAAGCAGACCGTTCAAATCATCCGATAACCTTGCTTGATTTAGATGAACTAGCAAATTTAATTGTTACGCACTACGAGAATTTTAATGTAGAAGGTCGCACGCTTTTGCCTTTGACGAAAATTTATTTGCCGAATGAATAATTTAATTTTGAGTTTTTACACGTTCAACTTCAGCGTTCATTTTGCCGATTAACATATAAAAAATCATTTTGTAATCTGAAATAAAAGACCAGAAAGGATATTTAAATGTCGCGGGTTTGTTGTGTTCGACAAAGAAATGCGCGAACCAGGCAAAAGCGTAACCGACGATTAAACAAAGCGGAAGATAAAGCCATTGCCCGCCGCGAATAATCCAGACGAGCAGAACCAAACTCAATGTCGTGCCGACGAAATGCAGATAGCGCGTCACAGGTTCGTTGTGTTCGGCGACGTAAAAATCCCAAAATTCGGCGTAATTGTTTATTCGTGTCGCCTCATCCGGCGTTTGAAAATTATCCGTGTCCATCCGTGTCTATCCGTCGTTAAATATTCTTAATTAAGCCTTGAATAATTGCAGCAATTTTCTGCAAGCCTTCCGCGTCCGTTTCGCTGAAATCGTCGAGCTTGTCGCTGTCGACATCCAAAACCATCGCAACATTTCCGTTTTTATCGAAAACAGGCAAAACGATTTCCGATTGCGACGCCGAACTGCAAACGATATGTCCGGGAAATTCGTCGACATTCGGAACAATGACAACTTGTTTTGTCGTGTAACAATGTCCGCAGACGCCTTTGTCGAAATCAATTCTCGTGCAGGCGATTGTGCCTTGAAACGCGCTCAAGACGAGCTGGTTTTCTTTTTTAATATAAAAGCCGACCCAAAAAAATCCGAACGCTTCTTTGAGCGCGGCGGTTATATTTGCGAGGTTTGCGACTAAATCCGTTTCGCCCTCGATTAGCGCGGCAATCTGCGGCGCGATTTCGTCGTAAACCTTTTTCCTGTCAATCGTTTTTGTAAAAGTCAAACTCTCTGCCATAAAAATTAAAAACTTCAAATGATTCAACTTTAATTGTTTGTAAAATTACGATACTCGTTTCGCCGAATGTTTTCAATACTTGAGGAAAAAGCGGCAGGTTTTAATAAATATATTTCGACCGAAAATTTCCGGTCGAAAAAATCGAGCCTGTTTCGTTTAATTTTGCTATCCTTTTTTCCGTGTTTGAAAAGCGCAGTTATGAACTGGAAAGACTCGATACGGGCGATTACACGCCCGAAGAATACGAGCGTTTTTTGCGTGAAATTCGTTTTATCAATCGTTTTCTCGGCGACGTTTGGGCGTTGGAAAAAACGCTTTTGCGTGACGTCGAAAAATTCGATTTGCAAAATTTCAGCGTTTTAGATGTCGGCGCCGGTTCGGGCGAATTGCTGCGCGTTATCGCAAAATTCGCGCGCCGACAAAAGCGAGAAACGAATCTCTGCGGCTTGGAGCTGAATGCTCGTTCGGCTTGCGCGATTTTAGAGGAATCAAAAACTTTTAGTGAAATAAAAGCGGTTCGCGGCGACGCTCTGAATCTGCCGTTCGCTGATAACTCTTTTGATTTCATCATCTGTTCGCTTTTTACGCACCATTTTACGGACGAAAACGTCGTTGCAATTTTGTCCGAAATGGCTCGTGTCGCGCGCCGAAAAATTTACGTCATAGATTTGCATCGAAACGAAACGGCTTACCGGCTTTACAAAATCTTCTGCGCCGTTTTTCGCATCAGCCCGCTGGTGCGCGAAGACGGCGCGCTTTCGATTCTGCGTTCTTTTGTGCCGCAAGAATTAGAAAAACTAGCCGCTAAAGCTAATCTCAGAGAAATTTCCGTCACCGGACACTTTCCGTCCCGACTTGTTTTAGAGGCGAATGTTTCGGAAAAATTTGTGATAAATTAAATTATAAATTTTGCGATGACCAATTCAGTTTTAATTGTTGACGACGAACGCGGAATCCGCGAAACTCTGCGCGGCGTTTTGGAAGACGAAGGCTTTGACGTCGAAACGGTCGAATCGGGCGAGGCGTGTCTGAAAATGGTTGAAACGAATAATTTCGGCTGCATTCTGCTCGACGTTTGGCTGCCTGAAATCGACGGTTTGGAAACTCTGAAACGACTGCGCGAACGGGGAAACGACGCGAGCGTCGTGATGATTTCCGGTCACGGCAATATCGAAACCGCCGTCGGCGCGACAAAGCTCGGCGCGTTCGATTTTATCGAAAAACCGCTGTCCATCGAAAAAACCGTCCTCACCGTCAGAAATGCGATTCGAGCGCGAGAATTAGAGCGGGCTAACCAAAATTTCATTGAACAAATCAAGCGGGAATACGAAATGATCGGCGATTCGATTGCGATGCGCGCCCTGCGAAAGCAAATCGCCGTCGTCGCGCCGACCGACGGGCGAGTTTTAATTTCGGGCGAATCGGGAACGGGCAAAGAATTGGTGGCGCGGGCGATACACGCCGCCTCGAAAAGAAAAGGCGCGCCGTTCGTCGAAATAAATTCCGCCGCGATTCCCGAAGAACTCGTCGAATCCGAGCTTTTCGGACACGCGAAAGGCGCGTTTTCCGGCGCGCTCGCTGCAAAAAAAGGGAAGTTTGAGACGGCGGACGGCGCGACCTTGTTTCTCGATGAAATCGGCGATATGTCGCCGCGCGTACAGGCGAAAATGCTGCGCGTTTTAGAAGAACAGCGCTTTGCGCCCGTCGGCAGCAACACGCCGGTCAAAGTCGATGTGCGCGTCATTTCCGCGACTAATAAACGGCTCGACAACTTGATTGAAGACGGCGATTTTCGCGCCGATTTATTTTACCGCCTGAACGTCATTCCGTTTCAAGTTCCGCCGCTCCGCGAACGCTCCGAAGACGTTCCACTTTTAATTGAACACTTCAACCGCAAATTTTCTTCGGATAACGGAAAAAAACTGAAAGATTTTACCAAAGAAGCAATCGAAATTTTGCAGAATTACGACTGGCTCGGCAACGTCCGCGAGCTGCGAAACACCGTCGAGCGCATCGTCATTATGCACGGCAGACAAAAAGTGTCGGCTGAAGATTTGCCGAAACTCGCGGCGAAAAAGGAAACTCCGGCTTCTTCGTTTCGCTTTCCGTCTTTCAAGGAAGCGAACGACGCTTACCAGCGCGAGTTTATCCTGCACAAACTCGCCGAATCCGACGGCAATGTCTCACGAGCAGCAGACGCAATGGGCGTCGACCGCAGTCATCTCTACCGACGAATGAAAAATCTGGGAATCAGCGTCGAAAAATAAAACGCGAAAATTTAAAGGCGGATTTTACGCCGAAGCAAACCGACTGTACGCAAAGTTAAAAGGTCGCGCGGCTTTTTAATAAATCGGTCATTTCACGCTTCCGGTCAAAGATTCGCCGGTTTTGAACTTATCCAATCTATCTTGCCGAATTTAACGTCTCTGTCGATTGTTTCTTTCCAGCGACGGGAGGTTCCAACATTGACCCGAGATATTTTCTGCGTTTATTCTTGACACAACCCGTATAAAACCGATAACTTACAAACAAAAGAAAATCCAGTGAGCGAAGAAAAGAAAGAATTAAAACTTCCCAGTCGGCTCGAATCGGTCGAAGAAGCCGCTGCGGAAGCGGCGAAATTTGCCATCCGATGCGGTTTCGGCGAAGAGGCGCAGAGCGCCATTGATATGGCAATGCGCGAATCGGTCGCCAACGCCGTCAAACACGGAAATCTTTTTGACGAAACAAAGCGGGTCGAATTGACGTTTTTCAATTTGCCGGACGGACTCGAAATCATTGTCAGAGATTTCGGCAGAGGCTTTGCGGTCGAAGACGTGCCGGACCCGACGAACCCGGAAAATCTTTTGAAAGCGAACGGGCGCGGCATCTTATTTATGCGCGCTTTTATGGACGAAGTTGAATGGTCAAATCACGCGGAGGGCGGAATGGTCGTGAAAATGTTGAAGAAGCGTTAAAAATCGCTTGCGCTGTTTGGACTTTGCGGGCGCAATTAGTCTAAAATCGGCAATCAAAACTTTTTTAGAATTTCAAACTTGAGGAGACAAAAATGGCTGAACTTAACATCACGGAAAGACAGGCGGGCGACATTACGATTTTGGATATGAACGGCAAAGTAACGATTGGCGAAGGCAGCGTCGCGCTGCGAACGGCGATTCGCCGTCTGCTCGGCGAAGGCAAAAAGAAAATTCTGCTCAACCTCGGCAGCGTCGGCTACGTCGATTCGAGCGGCATCGGCGAACTCGTGTCGAGCTTTACCGCCGTCAACAAAGAAGACGGAAAGCTCAAACTTCTAAATCTGACGCAAAAAATTCAAGACCTGCTGGCGATTACCAAACTTTTGACCGTTTTTGACGTTTTCGACAGCGAAGCGGACGCGCTCAGCAGCTTCAAATAAAAACATTTCAATTAAAAATAAAAAAGGATAAAGAATTTGATTTGATTCTTTATCCTTTTTTATTTTTGAGCGATTTTACGAAACTATTTGTACGAACCTCGAATATGACTTTTTCAATTGTCGGAAGCGCGCTTTAATCTGTCCATCAAAGCCGCGCCGATTCCTTTTTCTTCGACTGTTTCACAGTAAATAGTTTCGATATTTTCACGGTCGCATTCACGAAAGAAGTTAAAAACTTCGCGCGCGTAATCTTCGACCGAAGCGCAGATTTTTGTCTTTTCAAATTCCTTGTCGTGTTCATTTAATCCGATAAACGCTTTCCATTTTCCATTTTCCATTTTCCATTTTCCATTAACCAAAACGACTTTTGCGCGCGGCGAATAATGACGATGACGCAAGCCCGGACTTTTTGCCGCGTCGCCGATTTTTATTTTGTAAACTCTTGTTTCGGCAATTACTTTTTGCAAATCTTCGAGCGAAATCGCGCCGATTCGCAAAACAAGCGGCACGTCCGAAGTGCAATCCAAAACGGTTGACTCCAAACCGATTTCCGTCGCCTCGCCCTGCAAAATACAATCGATTCGTCCGTCCAAATCTTCAAAAACCGCTTGCCAGGTTGTCGGGCTTGGCTTGCCCGAGAGATTTGCCGATGGCGCGACAAGCGGCGTCCCGCATTTTTGCAAAAACTCCAAAGCTAAATCGTTTCCCGGCATTCGCACGCCGATTGTTTCGAGATTCGCGGTTGCGATTAAAGGAACTTTTTCCGCTTTCGGCAAAACCAAAGTCAGCGCCGCGGGAAAAAACGCTTCGATAAACTTCTGCGCGGTCAGTGTGATTTCCGACGCGAGCGATTTGATTTGTTCCAGATTTCCGACGTGAGCAATCAAAGGATTATCGTTCGGGCGATTTTTCGCAGCGAAGATCTTTTCGATTGCGTTCGCATCGAAAACATTTGCGCCCAAACCGTAAACAGTTTCGGTTGGAAAGGCGACAATGCCGCCGCGCTTGATAAATTCGGCGGCTTCGCTTGTTGATTCAGTTAAAATTGTCTTCATCTAAAAAGCTAAATTTCCCCGCAAAAGCGTAAAGACCGGAAGAAAATTTAACCACAGATTAGCACAGATAAACACAGATTTTTTATTGATAAGCAAAAGCGAAGATACAACGGTTTTTTTTCAATTTGCTTATCTCTTGTTTTTTATCGGTGTCTATCTGTGTGTATCTGTGGTTAAATTTTCTTTTGCTTTGGTCCTTTATTTCATCGCGCCTTCGCGTTAAAATTTAAGAAATGACTTTAGAAGAAAAGCTCAAAAATCTCCCGACCGCGCCCGGCGTTTATCTTCACAAAAACTCGGACGGGAAAATCATCTACGTCGGCAAGGCAAAAAACTTAAAAAACCGCGTTCGTTCATATTTCCAATCGAATCGCGGACACGACCGCAAGACGCGCGAGCTTGTCAAGCGCATCGCCGATTTGGAGTTTATCGTCGTTGACAACGAAGTCGAAGCGTTGGTTTTAGAATCGAATCTCATCAAAAAACACAAGCCGCGTTTTAATGTTTTACTCAAAGACGACAAGCAGTATCCGCATCTAAAGATGACGAACGAGCCGTTTCCGAAAGTCGTTATCACGCGAAAAATCCTGCGCGACGGCGCGAGTTATTACGGACCGTTTCTACCCGCGAGCCTGGCGCGAAAAACTCTGGATTTAATCAACCGCACGTTTCAAATGCGGACTTGCGACATCGAAATCGACGGAAAACTGCCACGTCCGTGTCTCGAATATCATCTAAAGAGATGTCTCGCGCCGTGCGTCAAAGAACTTTGCAAGCCGGACGAATACGCGCAGGCGACGAGCGACGTCAAACTTCTGCTCGACGGCAAAAATAAAGAGTTGGCGGACGATTTGGAACGGCGAATGTGGCATTTTTCCGAAAACGGCAGCTACGAACTCGCCGCGAAATTCCGCGATCTACGCAAAACCGTTTTAGCACTCGGCGAACAGCAGAAAATGGCGACGACCGCCGAACTCGACATTGATATTTTCGGTTATTACCGGGAAAATCAACGGCTCGCACTCCAGCTTTTCACGATGCGCGAAGGCAAAATCGTCGGGCGGCGCGAATTTTTCTGGGAAGATTTGGACGCTGTGGAGTTTAACGCTTCGGAATTTCTCGGCGAAGTTCTGGCGCAGTATTATTCGACCGATTACGTGCCGCTCGAAATACACGTTCCCGCCGATTTTGAAGACCGCGAAACTCTGGAAAAGGCTTTGACGACGAGACGCGGGCGGCGCGTGCGAATCTTCGATCCGAAACGCGGGCAAAAAAGGGAGATGATTACGCTCGTCGAAAACAACGCGAAAATCGCTTTCGAGCAGCGCTTCAGAGTTTTGCAGCCGGACACGGAAAAAGTTTTGGGCGCGCTGCAGGAGATTCTCGAACTTCCGCATTTCCCCGAACGCATCGAAAGTTTCGATATTTCCAACATCTCCGGCGCGGAAAACGTCGCCGGAATCGTCGTCTTTGAAAACGGCAAACCGAATCGCGCGGAATTTCGCCGTTTGATAATCAAAACCGTCGAAGGCGCGGACGATTACGCCTCGATGCACGAAGCCGTTTTTCGTCGTTACAAGCGTCTGTTAATGGAAGAAAAACCGCTGCCGCAACTGATTTTTATCGACGGCGGCAAAGGGCAGATTTCGGCGGCGGCGCGGGCGTTGGGCGAACTCGATTTGGAAGCGATTACGATTGTCGGACTCGTCAAACCGCCGCGCCGCCACAACGAAATTTCTCACCTTTTGCGCTTCGGCTACGAAGACAAACCCGTCTATTTTGAAATGGGCGTTCCGGCGTTTCGCCTTGTTCAGCAAATACGCGACGCGACGCATAAAACGGCGCTCGAATTTCACCGCAAACGCCGCGAAACACGCGATTTTACATCGGAACTGACGGCGATTGAAGGCGTTGCCGAAAAAAGAAAAATGAAACTTCTGAGAAACTTCGGCTCGATTGAAAGAATTGCCAAAGCAACGGTCGAAGAATTAAAACCTTTTGTCGGCGCGAAAACCGCGAAACAGGTTTTCGACCATTTTGAGCGGCAGAGAAAACTATCGCCAGCCAACAAAGACCAAACTGCAGCGCATATTAAGCAATCAAAACTTCACGCGAAGAAATTTCTTGACAAAAAATTTTGAACGGTGTTAATCTTCTTTCACTCATTGTTCTTGAAAATTGTTTCAGGTCAATTTTCCATAATTTCATCTTCACTGTTCGCCTGAAACCTAATTCTCATAGCTAAACAATACTCTTTGACATCCGAAAAATACCTTTCCACATTTAATCATCGGACATTTGAAATCAATCAAACGACACTTTAATTTAATCGAGATACATCTAAATTCTTTCAACGGGCATTTCTATTCAATCGAAGGTCATCTAAACTTTTCAAGGAACTACCTTAACTTGTTCAAAAGTCATCTCAAATCTTTCAAAGATTGTCTATCATCAATCAACAGGCTTTTCACCTCAATCAATTGGCGTCTCTACTCAATCATTGAGCATTTATATCGAGCAAAGGACATCTTTGTTTAATCAACGGACTCATACAAGTCACACAAACAATTCTATTCTCAAGGAAATCGCCGTTGTTATGCACTAAATCAACAAATGCGGCTCATCTTTGCCAACATCCACCCAATTTCAAGCGCAAGCAAGAAAAAAATAAATCTATGAATGCAATTCAGGAAGCAAAACTCAAAATGTATCGGGCGACCGAAAGTTACTGCGACGATAACGCCGCAATCATCAATTCCAACGTCGCTTTTCTGGCGGCTTACAACAATTTCAAAGCGAATATCGAATCAATTATCACCACCGCGCAAGCCGACGGCGTGCCGACGACCGGTATCACGGCTGATAAAATGAATTCCAAACAAAAGCTCTGCCGGATGACGGCGGAAACGGCGGGCGTCATTTACGCCTATGCCGTCACCGTCGGCGATAACACGCTGAAAATGGCGGTTGATTTTCCCATCAGCGATTTAACCCGGATGCGCGAAGACTCGCTCGCCGCGCGCTGCCAAAACATCCACGACGCGGGCGTCGCCAATCTCGCCGCATTAGCCGATTACGGCATCACGCAAGCCGCGCTCGACAATTTGCAGACGCAGATTGACGCATATTCGGCAGACACGCCAAAGACGCGCGCCGCCATCAGCCAGCGCAAAACGACGACCGCTAATCTCGCCGCTTTGTTCGACGAAACCGACACGCTGCTCAGAGACCGGATGGACAAATTAGTCCAGACATTCAAAGCCGCTTACCCCGATTTCGTCCAAACCTACGAAGCGACACGCCGCACCATTAAACCGCCGACCACAACCACCCAATTAAAAGGCGCAATCACCGACAAAACCACCGGCTCGCCCGTCAAAAACGCGACCGTCACCGCCACGCCAAACCCGACCGAACCGCCAAATATCAACGACCAGACACCATTCAGCGCGTTGTCGGACGCAGCGGGCGCCTATTTCTTCAAACCGCTTCCCAACGGCGCATACACCCTAACCGTCACCGCAATAGGCTATACGGACTTTGAAGCCGACAATGTTGACGTGAAATTAGGTGAGATTAATACTCTGGATGTAGAGTTGATGAAGTAATTTAATTATTAGACAAAGTTGAGATAAAAACATATGTTTTTATCTCAACTTTGTTAAACATAAGGAGAACTTAATAATGAGACAAACCATAATGCAAGCAATTGAAAATATGCAGTTACTTGAATTTGATTATGATGGCGGAACTAGAATTGTTGAACCGCATTGTTATGGATTAACAACCAAAGGAAATGAAGCAATCAGAGCATATCAAGTTGACGGTTATTCTTCATCAGGAAAAATGGGTTGGAAACTATACGATCTTTCAAAAGCCTCGTCAATAAATTTGTTAGACCAGACGTTTGCCAGTCCGCGAGATGGTTATAGTCAAGGAGATAGGGGAATGTCTGAAATTTTTATCGAATTATGATGAAGATATTAGTTCCTATAAAAGGAGATGATTTTTATCTCCTTTTATAGGAACTAAAAATCAATGGGGAGTAACTTGAGCTATCAAAGTTGCACAATGGTCTGGGTCTGATTCTTTCAAAGCCTCAATTACAATATTTACTATTTCCCGACTCTCTGTTGGATCGGAAAATTCCATAAATTTGTCTTTGCCTAAACTATGAGAATAATAGTGTGCAAATTTGCGAACTCTTTCTCTTTTAACTTTGTCTTTTATAAATAATCCTAGTTTCTCTTCAAATTTCGTAGCAAGATATTTAAAGGCACAAAAAGTTTCAATAAATCTTCTTATAAAATTTGGAAGACTATATAAAAGCCTAAAATCCGTTGTGCAATTAATATGAAATTCATAAATAACAGAGAATAAATATATGTATTCCGATTTATAATTCATCAATTCTTTCGGCAGTGATTTAATGATGGATTCTTTTCCACCTGTAGTATTTATTTTTTCGATTAAATAAAACTCCTTATCAGTTTTTGGTAATTCTCCTATCCAATCTTTAAGTAGATTGAAAAATTCAAAGTTGTGGGTGGAAATAAAAAGTTGAGCTGCCTTATATGTATGCTTTCTATTTGTTCGAGCGGCTTTAGGAATTGTTTCGTGAAAAACATTTTTTATAAATGAGTAAGTATTAAATAAGTGATTAGAGTCAAGACTCGATATTGGATCATCAATAAAGACTATCGTATCAGACAGTTTAGTGTCTTTATTTTCAAGACTTGCAATAAAATAAGCAAAGGCAATTGCAGTTTTTTCTCCTTCGCTTAGATTTTTTGCAATTTCTTCGGTTCTGGTTAATTGAAACTTTTCATTATCATTTACTATGACCTTAATATCTTTTTTTCCAAAATACTGAAATAAATATTCATTGATTTTTTCAGCTCCCTTCACGGTATCTGAGAGTTTCTTTTCATAATCTGAGATTTTTGATTGTATATTTTTGATTTCTTTGTCCAAATCTGAAATGTTTTCATCAATCTCTAATAGCTCTTCTTGGTATCCATCAAATTTATTATCTGCAATAAATCTTTGAGTGTAATAATCAATTAAGGCTTCACGAGCATCTCGCTTTTCTTTTTCAAATCCTTTGTTCTTTTGATTATGCTCGTTAATAATTTTATTAACTTCCGTAGTTGCTTTGTCTATAGTCTTAAAATCCGAATTAACATTTTCAAGTTCAGTTCTCTCAAATGGCTTCTGCTTTTTTTGTCGGAGTTGTTTAGAGAGACTGTCAAGACCCCAAACCTTGAGCCATTAGGCTGGCGAGTTTCTCCCTCGATTCACATTTCAATAATCTTTGCCGCTTTTCCCAATCCTGTTTGAACTCATCAGGCGTTTGATAGCCAAGACTGCT